>Ga0302313_10000189_pt1 | contig 58152 bp, 51 predicted proteins | sample III_Palsa_N2_2_FD_200454 | JGI IMG/M metagenome (GOLD analysis project Ga0302313, IMG submission 200454) | Peat permafrost microbial communities from Stordalen Mire near Abisko, Sweden - III_Palsa_N2_2 | ecosystem: Environmental > Terrestrial > Soil > Palsa > Peat permafrost | place: Sweden...
CGGTTTTTGGGCAGAACGTTTTCTGACCCATGGTGATAATTAATCGGAGGGTGTCGTTTATGAAACTTGGGGTCACAAAACTTTCTTCATCGGTTCGCCTGGCGCTTTCGCTGGGCGCTGTCATCGCGGTTGGCACGACCAGCAGCGTCGCGTTCGCGCAGGATACGGGTAGTCAGCCTGCCCCGACCCAGCAGCCAAGCGATAAAAAAGCTTCTAACCTGGAGACAGTGGTAGTCACCGGTTCGCTCATCCGTCGCGTTGACGCAGAAACCGCAAGCCCGGTTGTCACCATTGATCGCGCGGCTATTCAGGCCACTGGCAAGATGACCTTGGGCGACCTCGTCCAGCAGCTGCCCGCCATGACGGGCGGCAACGTCAATCCGCAGACCAACAATGGTGGCGGTACCGGCGGTTCCAGCATCAACCTGCGCGGCCTCGGCTCACGCCGCACGCTGATTCTCGTTGACGGTCAGCGCCTGCTGAGCAAAGATCCCAACGCCATTCCGGCAGACGCGATCGAGCGTATCGAAGTGCTGCCGACCGGCGCTTCGGCGACCTACGGTTCGGACGCGATCGGTGGCGTGGTCAACTTCATCCTACGCAAGGACTATCAAGGCGCGACGTTCACCGCCAACGTGGGCGAATCTGACCACGACGACGGCGACCAGAACGGCTATACCTTCACTTTCGGACAGACGTCCGACAAGGGAAGCATCATTGCCGGCATCAACTACAACAAGCAGGACGCTATCCTGGCGGGCAGCCGTTCTTTTTCCAAAAATGCCACGACCCTGGGCACCACTGGCGCAGTGATCGGCGGCTCGTCATCCACACCGAACGATTACCTCCAGATACCTAGCACTCAAGCGGGCTTTGGGGGATGCACTCATGTCGCGCTGAATTCGGGCGGCAACAGCAATGTGTTGTCGCCAGCCAATTACCACTGCTTTACCACCTCTGACAAATACAACTACTCGGCAGTCAACCTCGACCTGGTTCCGCAGGAGCGTAGCGGTGGTTTCATCCACGGTGAATACGCCCTCGCCGACCACGTGTCGGCTTATGTGGACGCGATCTACCAGAAGACTACGGCGGAATTCCAGCTGGCCCCGGCGGTGTACGGCACGGATACCACCGGTGCGACGATTTCGGCTAACAATGCCTTCAATCCGACAGGTCAGACGCTCAGTGGCAGCGGCACTACGTTCCGCACCCGCCTGATTTCGGCCGGCAACCGCTTCGCCTCTTCTGGCCGTACCGATACGCAAATCAACACCGGCTTCAAGGGTGATTTCTCGTTCTTTGGCGACAAGACCTGGAACTGGGATGTGGGCCTGAACTATGGCCACGAAGGTGTCGTTACCACCACCGGTGGTCTGGTCAACCAGAACGCGCTGTATACCGGTGCTTCGACGTTGAATGCGGACGGCACGGCGACCTGCCCGACCGGTGTCAGCACCGTCGCCTGCCAGTTCAATCCGTTCAACGCCAACGCGGCCGGCACTGCCGCGGCTGTCAAGGCGGCCGAGGTGTCGGCCATCAGCAATACGTTTGAGATTGAGAAGACATATCATGCTGGTATCAGCGGCGAATTGTTTGATCTGCCGGCCGGTGCCGTGCAGCTGGCACTTGGCTATGAATACCGCACCGAGTACGAGAACGTAAGCCCGGATACGGAGCTGTTGCTGAACCCGAGCACCGGCAGCTGTATCCTTGGCAGTCAGTGCGCCTCCGCCTTGTCGGGTGGCTACAACACCAAGGACCTGTACGCCGAAGCCTTTGTGCCGCTGTTGACGGATATTCCGTTCATCAAGTCGTTGAACCTGACGATTGGCGATCGTTACTCGAGGGTCAGCACCTTCGGTAGCACCAACAACCTCAAGTTTGCGCTGGAATGGAAGCCGTTTGACGACCTGCTGCTGCGCGGCACCATGGAAGATGTGTTCCGTGCGCCGAACGTTGCCGAGCTTTACTCGTCGGGCTCTGATGCACCGAACATCCATACCGACCCGTGTACTGGTTATACCGGGGCACCGGCAGGCTCATCGCTTGCACTGGCCTGCCAGTACGTGCCGACCAATGGCAGTTTTGTAAACAGCTATGTAGCCTCTGGAACCCAGGCGTCGGTGATTACCGAAGGCGCCGCGGTGGCTGGTTTCCCGATCAAGGCGGAATACGGCAAGTCGTATGACTTCGGACTGGTGTACAGCCCGTCCTGGGCACCTGGCCTGTCGACCACGGTTGACATTTGGCGCGTGAACCTGAACAACGTCATCAGTGAAGTAGGCCTGCAGAGCGAGATGAATCTCTGCGCCGCTGGTCAGACGCAGTTCTGTCAGTATGTCCAGCGCGTGCAGTCGGGTGTCAACGCCGGTCAGCTGTTGCAGACCTCCGCCGAAGTAACCGCCAACCTTGGCAGTCTCGCCACTTCGGGCGTCGACTTCTCGGCCAACTACAAGCTCCCGCAGTTCTCGTTTGGCAAGATCAGCATCGGCATGAATGCCACCTACCTGAAGTACTACACCCAAGAGACGGCACCGGGTGATGCGGGTAATGTGACCTATAACGATGCGGGGCATTTCCTGCCTTACGGTTCGGCCGCCGCTTCGGCTTGCCCGGATAATGCAGGCATCTGTTTGTTCCCGCGTTGGCGCGGGCAGGGTTTTGTCGATTGGCAGTCGGGTAGCTGGGATGCCCAGTGGCGGTTGCGTTACATCGGCAGGTTCCAGAATGGCTCGGAAGACACGACTCAGGCCACCACCCCAATTCTGGGTGGTTCATCAACTGCGATCCTGAAATATGGCGCTACCGTTTACAACGATGTGTCGCTTGGCTACAACATCGAGGCGCTCAATACGCGGGTGGATTTTGGTGTGAACAACCTGTTCGACAAGGCGCCGCCGCTCTTGTATGCAAACAACGTTCTCAATGCCAATACCGACCCAAGCGATTTTGACCTGATCGGCCGTTACTTCTGGGGTCGTGTCACCGTCAAGTTCTAAGTCCACGTTGGAGTTGTTAACCTTGAAGGGTCGCGTGAGCTCACGCGACCCTTTTTAATGCCATGACTACCCACTCAATAGACCAAATCAATTCTGCCCTGAACGCAGGTCATCCAGAGGAGGCCGAGCGGTTGTGCAGAACGGCTCTGGCAGTAGCCGCGGGAGATGAAAATCTGCTGTTCCTGCTTGCGGTCAGCTTGCGATTTCAGCAACGCATGCTCGAAGCTTCGTCTGTCCACGCGGAGTTGACCCGGATATTTCCGATGAGCAGCTTGCACTGGGGCAACTATGGCGCCTCTTTGCTTCATGTCGGGTTGCAGGACGATGCCATTCAGGCTTTCAGCAAATCGAGTCAGCTCGATCCAGCCAATCCTGCGCCCAGATTCCATTGGGGCATGTTGTTGATCGAACAGCGTGACTATCTGGCCGCGCGCAACATGCTGCTGGATGCGTTTGAGCTGGACCGCGAATCGCCGATAATCCGTATTCACGCCGCCCGGGCATGTTGTCTTGCCCAGGATTTCGATGGTGCCGGTCTCCTGCTCAAGCCCTGGCGCAGCTGGCTACCCTTGAAGAACGACAAATTGCAGCTGGAGTTGGCGCAGGTATTGACGTTGCGGAATGACGTTCCTGAAGCAGCTGAATTATTGGAGGATATTCTCTCCCGTTTACCCAGCCATACCGAAGCCATACTTTTGCTGGCAACGATCTATGAGCGCTTCAACCGGCTGGCGGATGCCGAGGCGATGGTTCTCCGGGTCGTTCGCATGGCTACGGCATCGACTATCGAACAGCGCAATGAAGCATCGCATTTCCTTGCCACGCTTGCACTACGCAGAAACGATACGGATGCGGCGCGGGAACTGCTCGACGAATGCGGACCTCAAGGCACCGACGATTACGCACACTATTTTCAACTGGCAGCGGTGTGTGACAAGCAAGGGGATGTTCAGGCGACGCTGAACGCTCTGCATGAAGGCCATCGTCTGGAAGCCATCGAGCGGCGGTTTCATATGCCCGCCAGCTTTACCGCCGAGACACCTGCGCTGGAATCGGAAGCGCCACGGGTATCCATCGAGCAATACAAGACCTGGCCACGACTGAATGCGCCGGGCGCACACGAATCGCCCATTTTCGTAGTGGGCTTTCCGCGCTCCGGTACAACCCTGCTCGAACAAATGCTGGATGCCCACCCAGGCCTGCAGTCGATGGATGAAAATCCTTTTTTCGACAGCCTCGCCGATACGCTGCGACGCCACGATCGGCGAATACTCGAAGACCTCAGTGTGTTGCGGCAATACGATTGCGACGAATTGCGCAAGCGCTACCTGGCCCTGGTGGCTGAGCGGATCCCGCGCATTGACGGGACCCAGCTGGTCGACAAGAATCCATTGAACATGCAGTGGTTGCCGTTGATCTATCGGTTGTTTCCGCAGGCGAAATTCATTCTCTCGTTGCGTCATCCCTGCGATGTGATTCTGAGTTGCTATATGCAGAATTTTCGTTCCGCCAGTCTGGCCTCGGCGTGCAGCACGCTTGAACGACTGGCGCATGCCTACGTGGAAGCCATGGCGAAGTGGCTCGTGGAGGTGAGTATTCTGCAGCCGACGGTCATGCTGTTGCGCTACGAGGATCTGGTATCGGATATGGCGGAGCAGGCCAATCGTCTCGCGACATTTCTCGAGCTGGAAGACGCTACGCCTATGCTTGGCTTTGCGCAGCATGCGCGTGGCAAAACCTATATCGGTACACCCAGCTATTCACAAGTGATTGAGCCGATAAATCGTCGGGGCCTGGGTCGTTGGCAGCGCTATCGAAGTGAGTTCGACCCGCTGTTGCCCATTCTCGAGCCGATGCTGCGTCACTGGGAATATTGGCCCGTAGAGCGCGGATAAGTCGTCAGTCAGCTCAACATGCTCCGCTCTTTCGCTGTATCTGCAAGATATGCGGTGCAGGCCAGTCATCAGCCGAATTCGGGAATGCGCAACAGGTCCGGTAGGTAACCGGCATAGTCACGCCAGCGTCCATTGGAGCGGGTGTGCACCGGCTGGCGTGCTTGCCAGGCGCTGGCCGTGCGGATTCCCTGGCCTTGCGGCATCGGGCTGGTGCCCTTGTCGGGGGGAAGTCCAAGCCACCCAGTCAACTCGGTGATTGCGTCCTCAGGTGCCTTCACCCATTCCTCGTAATGCACCGTGCGAATTGCATTGGGGTAACGCTCACACCAGTGAGCCATCAGGCGGCGGCAGCCGCGGATCACGGCGGCGATATCGTCAAAGTCGTAGGCGTAATCGTGTGCCGCGTCCTGGAACGACTGTGACCACAGCGAGAGGGCGGTATCACGTGCGTGGCGCTGGCAGTGAATGATGCGAGCATTTGGCCACAGTGCCATGATCAGATCGACGTACAGCAGATTCAGCGGCTGCTTGTCGATGAACCAGCGCGCTTCCGAATCGTCCTGCCGCAGCTGTGCTTCGTAACGTGCGGCCGCTGCTTCAAAAGGTTCGCGCCGGTCTCGAGGTACTCGTGAGAGCTGTTGCGCCAGTGTCTGTAACCAGCCAAGTTCGCCGCGGTTGCGCACAAGCGGATGTCGCGCAATCAGTTCCGTCAGCAGTGTAGTGCCTGAGCGTGGCACCCCGACGATGAAGACAGGCATCCAGTCGGTGACTGCGGGCAGTACGAACGAATACGGTTTTGCCGCAAGACGTCCCTCAATGGAACGTTTCCATTGCTTGCGCGACCATGGGCCTGCAGCATGAGCGCGCGCATTGGCTTCGCGTAGGTAGTTGGCGGCCTGCGCATAGTCGGCAATATCGTCATGTGCCTTGCCCAGCGCAAACAATGTGGTGGTGCGGGACTCGTCGCTCAGCCTGGGGCTATTCAATATGTCGCGAAACAAGGCGAAATCCGGGTGACTGGAATCCCGGTAATGCTGCAGGCTTGCCAGCCCGATCGGGATGTTCCAATCAACTGCTTCGGTGCTATGGCTGAGCGCATAGATATAGTGCTCGCGCGCGCGCGCGAATTCGCCCAGCTGGATACCCAGCATGCCCGCATACGCATGGACGCGCGGATCGTTTGAGCCAGCGGCAATCTCGGCCTCACAGATCGCTGCAGCGTCCTGCGCACAACCGTAGCCATCCAGCATCTCCACCGCCTGGATCACCGTATCCACATCGTGCCGGCCCTGCTCGAACAGTTGCCGCATCACTTGTGCGGCAGCTTGCAGGCGACCCTGGTCGCGCAAAAACTGAACCAGCAAGAAAGTGGCCGCGACATCGTCTGGATGTTCTCTCAGCCAGTCGCGCAGCAGGGTTTCTGCTCGCGTATGCTGGTGCATGTGCCAGCACAGCCCGGCCAAGCCAACGAGTACTTCGCCTGATGTGGGATAGCGCGCTGCTGCTGCCGTAAAAACGGCGAGCGCGTCGGGCAGTTCGCCACGTAGAAGCAGGGCGCGGCCTTGCTCCAGCCATTGCTGTTCCGGCGCCAGCGTCAGCGCCGCCATCAGTGCCTCAGTGCCTATGATGACTGCCATGGTGGCAAGCCAAGCGCCTCTCTGAGTGGATCGAGCAGGTGGCCATAGCGCTGAGCGCGTGCCAAGTCCCGGCGCAGCGGCTCGCGCACCTGGGTGGCACTGGGCGAGCGAACTTCGCGATTGTTTTCGTGGAAGTTCACGCAGGCGTCTTCGTATGGCAGGCCGCAGAAAGCCAGTAGTTCGCGGATGTGCGCTTCCGGATCGGTGAGCAATGCCTCGTAGCTGTGTTCGCGCACGTGCTCAGGATGCAGTGCATCCCAATGTTGCACGCTGCGATCAAAATCGCGCCAGAAGCTGGCCAGGTCTTGAAAAGTGCGGGTGTAGCCGTTGTTGCTATCCATGTGTTGTCGATACGCCGAGAAACACGTTTCCAGTGGATCGCGGCGACAGACGACGATGTGTGCACCCGGCAGCATGGCGCGAATGGCGCCGATATAGATCCAGTTGTTGGGCAACTTATCGGTGAAGATCGGACGCTGTTTCTGCCAGTGCGCGGTACGCTCCAGATAGCGCCGCCCCAGGCGTTCCCAATCCGTTGCCTGCATATCGCCGACCCATCGCGGAAAAGGCTTCCCGCGCCGGCGCGATTCCTCCGCCAGCACGTAGGGCAGGTCGGGCAACTCACCGGCACCCTCCACCGACGAGTGTGACGCAAGGATCTGCTCGACGAGGGTTGAGCCGGCGCGTGGCAGGCTGACGATGAAGATAACCTCACGACCAAGCGATTCCGGTGCGCCGGCGACGGGTGGATCAAATGCTGCGCCGATATTTGCGATGTTGCCGGAAAATGCCGGCGCATCCCAGGCCTGGCGATGCCGGGCGATGGCGTTGGCCTGCTCCAGCGCGGCCAGTGAATCGGCGTATCTGCCGGCATCGTCCAGAGCCTTGGCCAGAGCAAAGCCGATCGCGATGCGGTCGCCATCGCCGGCATCTGGCAACTGCAGCACCCCTCGCATGTGTTCGATATCGGCTTCGTCAAAGCGCTGTACTTTCAAGTCGGCCAGGCCCCACCAAGCCATACCGGCCGCCGGGCGCCGAGCGATGATATTGCGGTATTCGGCGGCGGCTTCGGTAACCTTCCCGCGTGTGCGCAGCATATCGGCCAGCAGGGCGCGGGCGTCTGCGTGGTCGGGCGCGAGCGATACAGCGCGCTGCAGGGCGCTGACGGCTTCATCGTTGCGCACGGACTTGGTCAGCATCACGCCCAGGTTGTACCAGGCGAGGGCCAGTCCGGGCTGGAGCTTGCAGGCCGAACGCAGAGAGCCAATCGCCGATTCATAGTCGCCCGCCGTACCCAGCAGTGAGCCGAGGGTGTTGTGATAGAGCGCATCCTCTGGACGCTGTGCCAGCGCCTGGCGCATCACGCGCACCGCATCCTGATGCTTGCCGCGCAAGCCGTAGATACCGGCTTGCAAGCGCAATACTTCAGGATGATTGGGATAAGTCGCCAACACCCGGTCCAGCTGGCGATCGGCTTCGTCCAGATGACCGCTATCGAGCGCTTGCCCCGCAGCCATGGTGTATTGGATAGCGGCTGGATCCAGCCCCTGCAAACGTTGATTCATCAAGATCTCTTGTCAGGACTCGGTTTTCGTGGCGAATATGTAAGGGGCGCGGAAGCAGGCGCGCAGCCTCTCGAAACGTCATTATTATGCCTTGTACTTGCTGTCAGCGAAGCTGATGGCTCTGTCTTGGATAAAGCCTGTTATTACTGAGATCGGATGATGAGCAACGAGTTTCATGATGGCGTCGTGGCCTTGCGCGAAATGGCCCTCAACGGCTTGCGTCAGGGGGATGTGGTTCAAGCCGAGCAGTACTTCATGCAGCTTCTGGAGCTGACGCCAGGCGACGTTGACGCGCTGCAATTTCTCGCCAGCAGGCAACTGGTTCGCGGAGATGGGATGCGCGCCGTAGCCATGTTGCTCACCGCGGAGCAGGCAAATCCCAAGAATGCCAACACCTTGCATCAATTGGGCACGGCACAAATGGCCACCGGCGATATGCACGGCGCCGTGCGCAACTTGCGACGGGCTATCGAGCTGGCGCCGCAGATGTTCGTGGCGCGCCTGCGCCTGGGTATTGCCCTGGAGCGGCTCCGGGAAACCCATGATGCACTGATCGCCTATTTCTCCGCCGTAAACATCGCACAGGCACAAGGCCAATGGCTTGGTGATACGACCACACCGCCGGGCTTGCGGGATGTCGTCAAGCAAGCCATTCGTTTTATTGATGCCGGGCGGCATCAGCTCTTTGATCAGGTGCTTGAACCGCTGCGTCAGCGTTATGGTCGCTCCGAGCTTTCGCGCGTGGAAGATTGTCTAGCCATCTATCTCGGCGAGAAGGAAGCATTCTTGCCTGATTCGCGGCAGAAGCCCAAGTTCCTGTATTTCCCCGGGGTACCAAGCCAGGCGTATTACGGCAGCGAACGCTTTCCCTGGCATGCACAGTTGGAAGCAGCTACGGAAATGATCCGCAAGGAGCTGCGCGAAGTGCTGGCGGAGAACCTGCCACTACAACCGTTTCTGGAGGCCAATTCGCCAGCGGAGCTGGATGGACATCTGCGTGCTTCCGGCGATCAGGCGGCAGCGTGGGACGCGTACTTTTTCTATCGCCATGGCGTGCGCTACGACGAACATTGCGCGCGCTGCCATGGCACCTCAAGCTTGCTTGAAGCGTTGCCACTCGTTCGCATTCGCGACCACGCGCCGGAGACGCTTTATTCGGTGCTGCGCCCCGGCACGCATATCCTTCCGCATCGTGGCGTCACTAACACGCGCCTGGTTACCCATCTTCCGCTGATCGTTCCATCTGATTGCGCACTGCGTGTCGGTGGCGAGACGCATGTGTGGCAGGAGGGTCGTTGCGTCACGTTCGACGATACTTTCGAACACGAGGCCTGGAACGAGAGCACAGAGACGCGCGTAGTGCTGATCGCAGACAGCTGGAATCCCGATCTCAGTGAAGTTGAGCAGGCTGCAGTCACCGATCTGGTTGAGGCGATAGGTGACTTTAACCGGGCATCCGAAGTGCCGACGCCTATGGGCTGAGCATTAATGCAAGCTCAAGTTTGCCGGGAGCTCGATTACCTTCGAGAAGTCTATTTGTTTTCCCGGTATTGCGAACGCATCTCGGCCAGCTTTTGGAGCTGATCAGTGTAAAAAGCTTCGATAGCCCATAACGCCCGGAACCTTTGCGGGATCCTTTGGCGGCATTGGGGCTGTGCTCGATCAATCAATACCGCGGCACGCTCGAATCGATTTCGGTCGCCCATGCATCCATGCCACCTTCCACATTGGAGACGTCGCTGAAGCCGTGGGCGGCGAAGCGTTCGGCCATGCTCTGGCTGGAGATGCCGTGGTGGCAGATAAACGCTAGCGGGGTGTCCTTGGGCAGGGCGGCGAGGCTTTCGTAGCCTTCTTCTTCCAGCACGCGAGCCTGTGCCAGTGGCGCCACCTGGGCGCGTCCGTGGGCGGGGCGTACGTCGATCAGGGTGATGTTGTCTGCGGCCAGTCGGGCCTTGAGTTCGTGCACGGTGAGGGATTTGATTTCCTGCGCGCCGGGAAATTTCAGGCTCAGGCCTTCGCCCTGCACGGTAGACACCCAGTCGATCACGATGCCTTTGGCGCGCTGCGCGCTCGCCGGGTCGAAATGGACTTCAAGCCCGTTGCTGTGCGCGACGATGTCGTGATCGCCAGCCGGGGCCAGCTGAAAGCCGGCGCTGTGATCGGGACCGATCTCAAGGTGCAATGCGACGCCCTGCGCATTGGCAGTACCCTGGCGGATTGCCTCGGCGGCTGCATCGGTGATGGTGATTACCGGCGGCGTGCGGTCGGGTTTCGCCGCGCCAAACAGTTCGTGCAGTTCGCCACTGGTATAGAGCTGGCGGATGATGTCGGCACCACCGACCAACTCGCCTTCGACGTAGAGCTGCGGAATGGTCGGCCACTCGCCATAGGCCTTGATGCCTTCGCGAATTTCCGGATCTTCCAGCACGTTGATCGTGTGGTAGTCGGGCAGCAGCTCATTGAGCATGTTGGTGGCGGCGGCGGAAAAGCCACATTGTGGCTGCCGACGGTCGCCCTTCATGAACAGCACCACGCGGTGGTCCTTGAGCAGGGTTTCAATACGTTCGCGGGTGGCGTTGTCGAGGGACATGGGAGGACTCCAGCAAAGAGGTCAATGATCCCATATGGCGCCATTGTCCGGCGCGTTCAAGCAAAAGGGCGGGCAAATCCACTATTTATGCGATACCTGGACCAGCTTCAGGCAGCCGGCCGAAGTTCGGTGAGTTTGCGTCGGCGTGCGGCCAGTGGCGCGAGTGCGAGGGCGGCCGTCGGCGAGGGTAGCAGCAGCTCCCGGCTGGCTCGGCCCAGAGCAGTGGGTTGCTCGCTCCAGTGGATCAGCTCCATCGCGCCGGTGTGGTCTTCGGTCAGCGCGGTGCAGTGCTCCACCCAGTCGCCATCGTTGAGGTACAACACGCCATCGATCTCTCGTACCTGCCCGTAATGGATGTGCCCGCAGATATGGCCATCGAAACCGCGCTGGGCGGCGTCACCGGCGACGCGATCTTCATAAGCGCGGATATACGCCAGTGCCTTGCCGATATGCGACTTGATGATGATGGACAGCGGCACGTACGGCAATTCGAGGCGGCGACGCATGCCATACAGGCGGCGGTTGCTCCAGCAAATGAAGCGGTGCATCGCCTCACCCAGATGCATCATCCAGCTGCGGCCGACCTGCTCGGGATCGAACTCGTCGCCATGGCTGACGTGATAGCGGCGGCCATCGGCGCCTTCATGGATGGCGTCGAGTCGAATCTTGACGCCGCCGAAGGTTTGTCCCGCCATACCGCGCAATGGACAATCGTGGTTGCCGGGTATGTAGGTGACGTCGACGCCGCGCCGGGCTATTGCCATGATCTCAGCCAGCACGGCGCTATGGTCCGCGTGCCACCAATGTCGGCGGGTCAGCGCTTCCATGTCGATGATGTCGCCGACCAGATAAAGCTTTTCGCAGCGCAACTTGCGCAGGAAGTCGAGCAGATAGCTGGCCTTACAGTCTGGAGTGCCCAGATGCACATCGGAGATGAAGGCGCTACGGCAGTGAAAGTTCGACATGGCGAGTACTCCGGTAGGTACCGGGACCCCAGTGTCGGGCCATCAGGTCACCAAAGCATGGCGAAATGGTTGCAGTGTTGTTGCGACGCGGCAAGCTGCAAGAGCAGAAATGCGGTGCTTAGCGGGAGGGATGCAAAGCCCGACGAGCTATCGGCAAGATCGTATCCAGCCATAACGTGTACTGGGCGGCAGAAGGATGCAGCCCGTCATTGGCGACCAGATCGGCATGCTGCCGCGATATCGGCGTTATGTTGACCCAGTGCGCGCCGGCACGCGTCGTTTCGTCCCGTGCTATCGCGTTGTAGACGTCCAATTCGTGGGCGATACGTGCCGCGCCTCTGGCATCATTACGCGCAAATGGCGTGGTGCCCCAATCGGGGATCGACACCACAATCACCCGCTGAGGATGGTTGCCTGCCAGCACAATGGCCCGCTGCAGCAGCGTGGCAAAGGCCGTGCGATAGTCGCTGGCGGGGCGGCCGCGATATTCGTCGTTGACGCCGATCAGCAAGGTCACCAGATCGTAGGTGGGAGCCAGCTGCGCCTGATCCATGCCGGCCGACAGCTCATCGGTGGTCCAGCCAGTGACGGCGACGATGCGCGGGTCAACGATCATCACGCCGCTGCGCCGGAGCTGTTGAACGAGCTGCGACGGCCAGCGGGCTTCGGCGGGTACCGACTCGCCGATCGTGTAGGAGTCGCCGAGGGCGAGGTAGTGAAGCGGCAGCATGGCGGGCATCATGAAAGCAAAGCTCGACGTGGATGTTTCAGGACGTCACTTTCGATAGCTGCGGCGTCCATCGGGACGTTCAAGCGACTGCAGCGACAGTGCGAAGCGGCTGCTGATCCGCCATCCGACCCAGCACCCGTTCGATGCGCACGAACACTTCGCGCAGCTGCGCCGGTTGCGGCAGCAAGGTGAGCCGGATATGCCGGCTTGCGGCCACGTTGAAGCTGGAGCCGGGGACCACCAATACGGACTCCTCCTCCAGCAGGCGCAGCGCGAAAGCGTTGTCGTCGAAGTTGGCGATACGGCTGGCGCGAACTTGCGGGAACGCATACAGCGCACCGCCGGGTGTCACCAGATCCAGATAATCGCTGGCGGCGACGCCGTCGATCACGGCCTGACGCGCCTCATACAGGCGGCCACCGGGCACGGTCAGCGTGCCAATGGTCGGTGCGTCCTGCAAGGCGGGAATCACGGCCCATTGCGCAGTCACGTTGGCGCATAGACGAAGTGCAGCGAGCAGTTGCAGGGCGTCGCGATATGCCGAAGTGCGTGCCGGATCACCCGACAGGCTCATCCAGCCGACCCGGTAACCACAGGCACGATGCACCTTGCTCAGGCCACCAAAACTGATGCAGGGAAGCTCCCCGGCGACTTCGGCCAGCGGCTGGAATACCGCGTCGTCGTAAAGAATCTCGTCGTAGATTTCGTCGCTCAGCAGCAGCAACCGGTGGCGTGTCGCCACGGCGACGAGCCGCTCCAGCAACGCGTGCGGATACACCGCGCCAGTCGGGTTATTCGGATTTATCAGCACCAGCGCACGGGTGCGCGGGGTGATCAGCGCCTCGATTTCGTCCGGATCGGGAAGGTGACCGTTGGCTGCCAGACAGCGGTAATAGCGTGGCCGGCCACCGTTCAAGATCGTTGCGGCGCTCCACAGCGGGTAGTCGGGGCTGGGCAGCAGCACTTCGTCGTCGGATTGCAGCAGTGCACGCAGGCTGAGGTCGATCAGCTCGCTGACCCCGTTGCCGATAAAGATGCGTTCGGCATCGACATGCCGCGCGCCGCGCGCACGCTGCTGAGCGGCGATGGTATCGCGGGCGATCTCCAGCCCTTGCTCGTGACCGTAGGCTTCGCTGTCATGCAGATGGTTGGCGATCGCTTCGCGCAGATGCGCTGGCGCCTCGAAACCGTAGCGGCCGGGATTGCCGATATTGAGCTTGATGATGTCGAGGCCGGCGGCCTCCAGATCGCGCGCGCGTCGGGTCAGTGCGCCGCGGATTTCGTAACGCACATCGGCCAGGTGCGCGCTGGGTGCTATGGAGCTGGGTGCTGTAAAACCGTGTGTCATCGAAGCCAACGCCGATATCCTTATGATCTCTATGGCCGGCACCGCGGCCGAAACCTCGATGCTAGCAGCGCGCCGTGGTTCAGCGCGAGGATCGTTCAGGCAAATCGGTGGCAAATCAAGATTCATCGGCAGGCCATGCAAGGGCAGGGCATAATCAGTTTACCCGTGAAGCCAGATCTCCCCCATGAGTGATGCCGAATCGATCGAACGCCTGCGACGCATTGGCTGGCGTGGTGATGTGCTGCCCGCGGATGGGTTGCGACTCGCCCGCGTAGTTGCCCAGCATCGGGCCGGCTACGAATTGCACGATGGCGAAACCCTGTTTGGCGCGCAGCCGGACGGACGTTTTCTGAAGCGAGGTATCGATCCGGGTGAGCGCCCAGCGGTCGGTGATTTCGTTGAGGTGGCCGACGGCATGCCGCCGCATATTGTCACTGTGTCGCCGCGACGGACGGTGCTCTCTCGCGCCGCCGCTGGCGAGCGCTACGAGCGGCAGCTGATTGCCACTAATATCGACTACGTGCTGGTGTTGACCGGGCTGGATGGCGACTTCAATCCAGCGCGGATCGAACGCTACCTATCGCTGACCGAGGATTCGGGTGCGCAGCCGGTCGTGCTGCTGAGCAAGCTCGATACCCGCGATGATGCGCAGGAGCAGATCGACGCGCTACGCGCACGCCTGCCGGACAGTACGCCGATCCATCCGCTCAATAGCAAGGATCCGGCCAGTGTGGCGCTGCTGGCGCAGTACCTCAAGCCGGGTGACAGCGCGGTGCTGGTGGGATCGTCTGGTGCCGGCAAATCCACGCTCACCAACACGTTGCTTGGTGCCGACCGCATGGCCACTGCCTCGGTGCGCACGCACGATAGCCGCGGACGTCATACCACCACACACCGGGCGTTGCTGCAGCTGCCTAGCGGCGGCTGCCTGATCGATACGCCGGGGATGCGCGAGCTGAAACTCACCGGCGAGGAAAACCTCGATCTGTTCGCCGACATCGAAGTGTTGGCCGAGACCTGCCGTTTCGCCGATTGCGGTCATGGCAGTGAGCCGGGCTGTGCGATTCAAGTGGCGCTGGACACCGGTGAGCTGACGCCCGAGCGCTGGCGCAACTATCTCAAGCTGCACGACGAACGCGAGGAACAAGCGGCCACGCTGGAGGCCAGGCTGCGTCGCCAGCGCGGCGGTCGTCCGATCGAGCGGCCGCATGGTCATCGCGGGCAGCGGGATCGCGATTGAGTTGATGGATTTTATTTTGGGCGTCTAAACGTCCATACACTTAGTCGCTATACCCTGTTCGACAGGGGCTGGACGGTGCGCTTAGCGGAGCGCTTCAAGCGTGGCGCGCGCGCCGATGCGATGTAGCGAGTCCAGTGCCCAGGTGTAAGCCGCAACAAATCGGGGATGTTCCACCAGATCGCCGAACAGCTCGCGGTTTTCGATAAAGGCCAACGGATGGCGGCGATTGTTCTGCGCGATCGCGTGCAATTGATTCTTCAGCCGGTCGACGATCTCGATCGGCTCACCCTGCTCGTCAGTACCTTCGTCGTAGCGTGCCCAGCTGGCGACGACCGCTGCGCTGCGCTTGATCTCACCGTTATGCTCAAGCTGATGACGGATCACCGGTACTAGCCACTTGGGAATCCGGTCGGAGCTTTCGGCGCACAGCCGCGCCAGCGTGTCGCGGATCTGCGGGTTGGCGAAGCGCTCGATCAGGGTCCGACGATAAAGGTCGAGATCCACGCCTGGCAGCGGCGACAGCGTCGGCGAGCCTTCTTCCACCATATAGCCGAGCAGGAACTCGACGAACAGCGGATCCTGGCAGACTTCGTGCGCGTAGCGATAGCCGGCCAGATAGCCGAAATAGGTCAGCGCCTGATGGCTGGCATTGAGCAGGCGCAGCTTCATCAGCTCGTATGGCATCACTTCGTCGACGATCTGCACGCCGACGTCCTCGAATGCGGGCCTACCGTCGTTGAAGTGATCTTCCAGCACCCACTGGGTGAATGGTTCGCACACAACGGGCCAGGCGTCGTCGATACCGAAGCGCTGCCTGACTTCGTCGCGGTCGGCATCGGTGGTGACCGGAGTGATGCGGTCGACCATCGAGTTGGGAAACTTCACGTGCTCGGCAATCCACTCGCCCAGTTCGGCGTTCTTGCGTCGCGCGTAGGCGGTGAACGTTGCCTTGGCCACATCGCCATTGCCCTGGATGTTGTCGCAGGACATTACGGTGAACGGCGCAATGCCCCGGGATTTGCGCCGCGCCAGCGCCTCGGTCACCAGACCGAAGCTGGTTTTCGGTGCAGCGCCCTCGACCAGGTCGTGTTTTACGTCCGGGTTGTCGAAATTGAATGCACCGGTGACGTGATGAAAGTTGTAGCCGCCTTCGGTCACAGTCAGCGAGACGATGCGTACCTCGGGGTTGGCCATTTTTTCCAGCACGGCTTTGACATCATCCGGTGCGTAGAGGTACTCGATGATCGAACCGATCACCCGTGGCTTGTAGCTGCCGTCCGGATGCTTGATCACCAGCGTATAGAGCCCGTTCTGCGCGTCCATCACCGTCTTCATGCGCTGGTCTGCCGGCATCACGCCGACACCACAGATACCCCAGTCCAACGCCTTCCCGTCGTTCATCAGTTGGTCGACGTACATGGCCTGATGGGCGCGGTGAAAGCCGCCAACGCCGAAATGCACGATACCGACACCCACCTTGCTGCGATCGTAGGTCGGCACGGCCACGACGGGATCAAGCTGATGGAGGGTACTGGCGTTTAACTTCTGCATGGCGGCAATCTTCTTGGATCGAAAAGTTGGATCGTGATGTCAGGCGTTGCTGGATATGGCCGGTTCGTTAGACATCAAGCTGCAGCCGGTGCCTTGAGCAGTGATTGCTCGCTGGTGGCATTGAATACCTGCAGCTTGTCGGTCCGGCAGCGCAAGCGGATCGCGTCGCCCATCGCTACCGTGAGATGGCTTTCGATCTGTGCGGTTACCCGATGCGGGCCGACCTGCACCTGGATCATGGTGACCGAGCCGAGCGGCTCTACCACTTCGACGATGCCGGACAGCACGTTCTCGTTGACCGGATCGTCCGCGGCCAGATAGCTCAGATGCTCGGGGCGCACGCCAATCACTGCTTCGGTGCCAGCATGTGTGGCCAGTGCATCGCCGCGGGCGCCGGTCAGGGTCAGGCTGAAGTGGTCGTCCGTCAACGTGCGTTTGTCGACGCCGATCCGACCGCGCAGAAAATTCATCGATGGCGTACCGATAAAGCCGGCAACGAAGATATTCGCCGGCCATTCGTACAGTCGCTGCGGCGTATCGATCTGCTGGATCTTGCCGTTGAGCATCACCACGATACGCTGGCCCATGGTCATCGCTTCGACCTGGTCATGTGTCACGTAGAACGTGGTGACGCCGAGCTTGCGATGCAGTTTGACGATCTCTGCGCGGGTGTCCACACGCAATTTTGCGTCCAGGTTCGACAGCGGCTCATCCATCAGGAATACCTGCGGCTGACGCACGATGGCGCGTCCGAGCGCAACGCGCTGGCGTTGACCGCCGGAAAGTGCGCGTGGCTTGCGTTCCAGCAAGTGGGCGATGTCGAGCACCTTGGCCGCTTCCTGCACGCGACTGGTGATTTCCGCATCGGGAATTTTTTTCAGGCGCAACGCAAACGCCATGTTCTCGAACACGCTCATGTGCGGATACAGCGCATAACTCTGGAAGACCATCGCGATATCGCGATCCTTCGGCGCCACCTGGCTGACGTCGCGGCCGTCGATGCTGATCGAGCCGCTGCTGATACTTTCCAGCCCGGCGATCATCCGCATGGTGGTGGTCTTGCCGCAGCCGGACGGGCCGACCAGCACGATGAACTCGCCGTCCTTGGTGGTCAGGTTGAAACTGTCCACGGCGTTGTCGGCGGCATCGCTACCCTTCCCTCCGTAGTTCTTGACGACGTCCTTCAGTTCAACGATGGCCATGAATACATAAACCTCTTCAACGAGTTCGACGATACGGAGTAACGCGTTATTTGACCGCGCCAAAGGTGAGTCCGCGCACCATCTGCCGCTGGGCAAACCAGCCGAGCACGATGATGGGTGCAACGGTGAGTACCGAGGCAGCCGACATCTTGGCCCAGAACAGTCCTTCGGCGCTTTTGAACGATGCGATATAGACGGCCAATGTCGCGGCGCGGTGATCAGTCATGGTCAGGCTCCAGAACGATTCGTTCCAGGCCAGGATCAGCGCCAGCAGTCCGGCCGAGGCGATGCCCGGCAGAGCCAACGGCAGGATCACCTTGCGCATGGTTTGCAAGGTGCTGGCGCCATCGATATCCGCGGCTTCGACCAGATCCTTGGGGATGTCCTTGAAGTACGAATAAACCATCCACACCAGCAGGGGCATGTTCATTGCAGTGAAGAGCAGGGTCAGGCCAGCCAGGTTATCCAGCAGGCCCAACTGCTTGTAGACCAGGTAGATCGGGATCAGCACGCCTACTGCCGGGATGAACTTGGTCGAGACCATCCACACCAGGGTGAAGTCCGTGCGCTTGGTCGGGAAGAACGCCATCGCGTAAGCCGCGGGGATCGCCAGCAACAGACCGACAAGTGTCGATACAACGGCGGATACGACCGAATTGAGCGCGTAGTGCAGGTAGCCGCTGCCCTGCTCCAATGCCACGCGAAAGCTGTCCAGCGTGGGTACGAACAGGAAGTGCGGATCGATGGTGAACGCATTCTGTTCCGTCTTGAATGCGGTCAGCAGCATCCACAGGATCGGAAAAAACATTACCAGCGCCACGAAGTATGCCAACGCAGTCAGGAGGGTGTCGCCGATGGATTTGTCTTTCATCGCCGGCTCCCCGCGTTCAAGTTGCCGGCCACGAACCGAATAAGAAAGATCGAGAAGATATTCGCCAGGATCACTGCGCCGATCGCTGCCGCCGATGAAATTCCGATGTCGTACTGGAAGAACGCCGACTGATAAATGTAATAGGGCAGGTTGGTGGTCGCCGTGCCAGGTCCCCCCGAGGTGGTGGTATAGATTTCGGCGAACGAGGTGAGAAAGAAAATGCTCTCCAGCATCACCACGACGTAAAGCACTTGTCCGAGGTGCGGCACCACGATGTGGCGAAACTCCTGCCACTTGTTCGCGCCGTCCAGCCGCACGGCTTCGATTTGATCTTCCGGTAGCGACTGCAGGCCGGTCAGCAAAATCAGCAGCGCAAACGGGATCCATTCCCATGACACCATGATGATGATCGACAGCATCGGATACTGCGCCAGCCAATCGATCGGGTTCAGCCCGAGATGGCGGAATACCCAGGCGAGCAGGCCGTATACCGGATGGAACAACATGTTCTTCCAGATCAGGCCGGTGACCACCGGCATCACGAAGAACGGTGCAATCGCCAGTGTGCGAGCCACGCCGCGGCCGACGAAGGTGCGATTGAAAAGTATCGCCAGCCCCAGCCCGACAGTGACCGTAATCATCAAACTGGCGCCGACCAGGATCAGCGTATTGATGAGCGAATCCCAGAACGTGGGATCGGTGAACATCAGTTTGAAATTGGTGATGCCCGCGAAACCGGTGATCTCCGGCATCATCAGGTTGTAGCGCCGGAACGCGTAGTACAGCGTCATCACCAGCGGCACGATCATCCATACCAGCAGGAAGATCACCGCAGGAGCGAGCAATCGTCGTATGGGTGCTCCCGACAGGCGAGCCTTGGGCTTGGCCCTCTTGTCGGGGAGCGATGTAGCGACTGCAGGAGACGACATAGGCGATGATTCCAATGGTTCGCGGAACGCCGGCGCTTGTGCGTGGGCGTTCCGCGAAAGGGGCTTACTTGGATTTGCCTGACTGGATCATCATCCGCTGGGTGAACGTTTGCGCCAGCAGCAAACCTTGGTCCACCGAAGTCTGGCCAGCCAGGATGCCGGCCATGATCTGGCCTACCCGCGTACCGATGGCCTGGAACTCGGGGATGTCGACGAACTGGATGCCGGTGTAAGGCACCTGCTGCACCGACGGTTTGGTCGGATCAGCCGTGCCAATCGCTTGCGCGACCAGTTTCGCGAACGGTGCCACCTTCAGGTACTCAGGATTGACATAGGTCGACTGGCGGGTGCCCGGCGGCACGGAAATCCAGCCCTTGGCCTTGGCCACGCTGGCGATATAACCCTTGGACGTAGCCCAGTCGATAAAGGTCTGCGCATCCGCGGCGTGCTTGGACGACTTCGGAATCGCCAGCGCCCATATGTACAGCCAGTTGGAACCGGCCTTGGTCACTTCATGCGGTGACTGTGCAAAGCCGACATCCTTGGCCACCTTGGAGGTCGTCGGGTCAGACAGATAACCCGCCGCCACCGTCGAATCCACCCACATCGCGCACTGGCCGTTGGCGAACAGGGTTTCCGACTCGGTGAAGCCATTCGAAGTTGCGCCCGGCGGACCGTATTGGGTCAGCAAGGTCTTGTACTGGTTCGCGGCATTCTTCCACGGCGCGGAGGTCAGCTCGGGCTTCCAGTTCATGTCGAACCAGCGGCCGCCGTAAGCGTTGACCATGGTGTCGAACAGCGCCATGTTCTCGCCCCAGCCCGGCAGGCCACGCAGGCAGATGCCGTAGGTGCCCTTGGATTTGTCGGTGAGCTTGGCGGCGAATTGCCCTATCTGCGTCCACGTGGGTTCGGCCGGCATGGTCAGCTTGGCCGCGGCAAACAGATCCTTGCGGTAATACGTCATCGAGGATTCGGCGTAGAACGGCAGCGCGTAGATCTTGTTGCTGTAAGACAGCCCCTGGCGCACCGATTTCAGCAGATCGTTGACGTCGTAGTCGGCTGCCGGGGTCATCGGCATCAACCAGCCGTTCTTGGCCCAGATCGGCGTTTCGTAATTGCTGAGCATCACCACGTCGTACTGGCCGGCGCTGGTGGCGATATCGGTGGTGACCTTCTGGCGCAGTTCGTTCTCCGGCAGGGTGACGAAATTCACCTTGATGTTGGGGTGCAGCTTGCCGAACTCGCCGGACAGCTTCTGCATCGTGACCATGTCGGGATTGTTCACCACCGCGACGGTGATGGCGCTTTGTGCGGCGGCCACCGAGGTGGCGCTCATGCCTGCGATGAAAAGCAACGTCTTGATAGTCATCATTTGTCCTTTATGTATGTGGCGTCATTCGGGTGATGGTTCGGTCGCGTTGGCTTGGTGATTTCGGTCATTAGGCATCTTCGGAGCATTGTTTGGGCAATGCACGTGATGGATCGATCTAAATTGCATTGCTGCAGTCGCAGCAATGCTTGCTGTTTGAGTCGATGAAATTTGCTGTCTTGAATAATGAAAAAAGCTTCTGATGGGTCAATCGGTAGTTTCCTGGGGCCGCCCGCAGGTAACGGCGCGATGTTGCATAGCGAGATTGGCGTTTCAGTCCGTGCAATTTCATAAAGCGCTGAGGGCTTTCGCGTAAAACGCGGCCGTCGGCAGCGGAATTGTGGTCGGCACGAGGGCGATGAGCCGTCCATGTCCGGATGGATGGCGAATTCTTCCGGCGAAATGTGCCGTTAGGTGCCGTTGGCGAAGTGTCACGCACTACTATCGACACATTGCCACCAGAGATTGCGTCATGCGCCGGTTGTCATCCACATTGACTGTGTTCTACAAGCGCGTGTTTCCGATTGTCTGGCTGATATTTCCGGTATTTTCGGGATTCATTTTGTGGAATGCGTTGACGCGCAGTCACTCATCCGTTGTCTGGCCATCCTTTCTGCCGCCGCTGATTATTTTCGTGATCGGAGGCCTGCTCTTCAAAAAGTTGATCTTCGATCTGGCGGATGAGGTCTGGCTCGATAGCGATCAGCTGCTGGTGAAGAATCGTGGCCTGCAGGCGCGCGTTGCGCTGGCTGACGTGATCAACGTCAACGCCACCATCATGGTCAACCCCCGACGTATCACGTTGCTGCTGCGGGCGGATTCGCGTTTGGGTCGCAACATCACCTTCATGCCGGCCAGCCCACGTGGATTCACGGCGGCGTTCAAACCCGATCCGATCGCCACTGAGCTGATCGGTCGTATCGACGCACTACGGCAGGCGCGCCGATGAGTACAGTAATGAGTGCTATCGCACCCGAACTGCAACGTTACGCTGATCTCGACAAGCGCTTGCTGGCGGCGGCGCGCGGTATCACCATCCTGCCCACGGTGGCGTGGTCGGCATCGCTGGAAAACCGCATGATCGCGGCCTATAGCAAGGGCAAGTTCGCGCTGCCCGAGGTTACCTACAAGCGTCCCGATCTTTCCGCTGCGCGTGTCGAGCTGGCCGCGATCGAGGCCGAGGCTGGCGGCAGAGATCCCGATGATATCGATCCGCTCGGCGGTTACCTGCGCCGTACCGCGGAGTCGTGGCGCATTGCCGCCGAGATGCTGGAAGCGGTGGGCACCGAAGGCGTTACCGCACCATCGATTGTTCTATATGGACGTCCAGAGGATCCGATACCCGGCAGCAAGCGCAGCAATCTCGACGCAGCGCGCTATTTCGTCGAGTTGTCCGACGAGCTGGGCGCGGATCTGCTGGCCGACGGCATCGGTACCGATATCTCTTCCGAAGTGTTGCGCGATGAGCTGAGCAAGACGCTGGATGATTTCTTCGGCGCAGGCACGATTCGCGTCGAAGTCGATCCCGAGCTCACTGCCAAGGCCGCCGCCGGCGCCACCCGCATCCGCCTGCGTGGGGCCACCCATTTCACCGAATACGATCATCACCAATTGCTGGCGCATGAGGCATTCGTGCATTCGCTGACCGCGTTGAACGGACGCCGCCAGCCGCTGCTGACCTCGCTGGCACGCACCTCGCCGCGGGTTACCGCCACGCAGGAAGGGCTGGCCGTATTCGCCGAGCTGATGTCCGGCGCCATCGATATCACCCGGCTCAAGCGCATCAGCCTGCGCATTCTGGCGATCGACATGGCGCTCAAGGGAGCGGATTTCGTCGAGGTGTATCGTTATTTCAGCAGCTGTGGCCAGAGTGCCGCCGACAGTTTTCATTCGGCGCAGCGGGTATTTCGTGGCGTGCCGCTGACCGGAGGTTCGGCCTTTGCCAAGGACAACGTCTATCTGGCCGGCCTGCTGACCGTACATACGTTTTTCCGCTGGGCGCTGAAGGAGCGGCGGATGGATTTGCTGCGGCACCTGTTTGCCGGCAAGCTGGCGCTGCACGACGTGGTCGCGCTGCAGCCGTATTTCGAATCAGGTGCCATCTTGCCACCGCACTGGCTGCCGCCCTGGATGCAGCATGTCCATGGCCTGGCCGGCAAGCTCGCTTTTTCGGTATTCGTCAACGGCATCCACATGAATCGGGTGCAGGGAGACGAGCTTTCGCTGAGCGTTTAGTGCCAGAGCAACGGCTTCGCCGGTGCTACCATGAAAAGGCACCCGCCACGTCGGGTGTCGCCCCTCCCCAACTCAAAAAACGCCGCCGATGTCCCTCCCTGAAGAACTGCGTCTTGCCGCCCTCGAATACCACCGCCTGCCGCGCCCCGGCAAGATCAAGGTCACGCCGACCACGCAGCTGCTGACCCAGCGCGACTTGTCGCTGGCCTATTCGCCTGGTGTGGCAGCTGCCTGTGACGCGATCGTCGAGGACCCCGGCACGGCCGCCGAATACACCGCGCGCGCCAACCTTGTAGCGGTGATCACCAACGGAACTGCCGTGCTGGGTCTGGGCAATATCGGGCCACTGGCAGCCAAACCGGTGATGGAAGGCAAGGGCGTCCTGTTCCAGAAATTTGCGGGCATCGACGTGTTCGATATCGAGATCGACGAGTCCGATCCGGACAAGCTGGTCGACATCATCGCCTCGCTCGAGCCGACTTTCGGCGGCATCAACCTGGAAGACATCAAGGCGCCAGAGTGCTTTATCGTCGAGCGCAAGCTGCGCGAGCGGATGAAAATTCCGGTGTTCCATGATGATCAGCACGGCACCTCGATCATTGTTGGCGCGGCACTGATCAATGCGCTGGTGGTCGTAGGCAAGCGTATCGAGGACATTCGTATTGCGACGACCGGCATGGGCGCAGCGGGCATCTCCTGCGTCGATATGCTGGTGGCGCTGGGCGCCAGGCCGGAAAATATTCTCGCGTTCGATCGCGATGGCGTGCTGCACAGCGAGCGCACCGATCTGGACCCGGACAAGCAGCGCTACGCGCGAGACACCAAGGCGCGCACGCTGGCCGAAATCGTCGTCGGCGCGGACGTGTTCCTCGGTCTTTCGGCCGGCGGCATCCTGAAGCCGGAGATGCTGGCGACGATGGCTTCGCAGCCGATCATCTTCGCGCTGGCCAACCCGAATCCGGAGATCACGCCGGAGGAAGCCAAGGCCGTGCGACCGGACTGCATCATGGCGACCGGCCGCTCGGACTATCCGAATCAGGTCAACAACGCGCTGTGCTTTCCGTACCTGTTCCGCGGCGCGCTGGATGTAGGCGCCACGGTGATCAACGAGGCGATGAAGATCGCCTGCGTCAAGGCGATCGCAGCACTGGCGCGGCGGGAATCCTCCGATGTCAGCGCGCGCGCCTATGGTGGCAAGCCGCCGAGCTTCGGGCCGGAATATCTGATCCCGCAGCCGTTCGATCCACGCCTGTTGCTGCAACTGCCCCCGGCCGTGGCACAGGCCGCGATGGACTCGGGTGTGGCCACGCGACCGATGGAAGATTTTGTCGCCTACAACGATCACCTCACCAGCTTCGTGTTCCGTACCGGCCTGTTGATGAAGCCGGTGTTCGAGCGGGCCAAGGCTGCGCCGACGCGTCTGGTGTACGCCGAGGGCGAGGAAGAAACCGTATTGCGTGCCGTGCAGGTCGTGGTCGACGAAGGCGTTGCGAAACCCATCCTGATTGGCCGTCCCGACGTGATCGAAAAGCGCATCAAGCGTGCCGGTCTACGTCTAAAGGTCGGTGTGGACGTGGAGCTATGCAATATCCATAGCGATCCGCGCTTCGACGATTACTGGCAGCACTATCACCGGCTGATGGAGCGCCGCGGCGTGACGCCGTCGATGGCCAAGGCTCTTGTACGTACGCGACCGACCATCATCGCGGCGCTGATGGTCGAGCGCGGTGAGGCGGACGGCATGATCTGTGGCCTGATCGGTCAGTACCAGAGCAAGCTGACCTATATCCAGGAAATCATCGGACTGGATGCCGGTGTCAGCGGACCGTCGGCAATGGCGGCCGTGTCGACCGAGAAAGGCACGTTCTTCTATCTCGATACGCATGTGCAGGACGATCCGACGCCGGAGCAGATCGCCGAGGCCACGTTGCAGGCAGCGATCCGCCTGAAGCTGTTCGGCATCACGCCGAAGATCGCGCTGTTGTCCGCCGGCAACTTCGGCAGCCGCGATAGCTGTGGCGCCACCAAGATGCGCAAGGCGCTCGAACTGATCCGCGCCAAGGCGCCGCGCCTCGAAGTGGAAGGCGAGATGCAGGCCGATGTGGCGCTCACCCCCGAGCTGCGCGACAAGCTGTTTCCCAACTCGCGGCTGGAAGGCAAGGCAAACGTATTCGTGTTCCCGAATCTCGATGCGGCTAACATCGCCTACAACATGACGCGCATGCTCAGCGATGGCGTGGTGATCGGTCCGATTCTGATGGGCGTGGCCAAGCCGGCGCATATCCTGATGCCGCAGTCGACCGTGCGGCGCATCGTCAACATGAGCGCGGTCGCTTGCGTCGAGGCGCAGATCCGCGCAGCCAATCGTCAGGCGGAGTAACTGACGGACTGCTGCATCGGGCGACCCGCACGATATGTTTGTCGCATAAAAAGTGCCGTCACCATGCGCCGACGCATGGATAGTTGAATTGGCGGCAACGCCCTCCAGCGGCTAGAATTGGGGATTCGTCCCGACGATCCCCACGTCGGGAACCCCCCTTCAGGTCTGGCGCCGCAACGGCGCCGCGGAGAATCCCCATGGATCAGCTCGACGACATCCTCAATCAGGATATCGACCCCACCGAAACCCGCGAGTGGATGGATTCGCTCGATGCCGTGATTCAGCACGATGGCACCGAGCGTGCGCATTTTCTGCTCGAGCGCATGGTCGACAACACGCGTCGTTCCGGCGGCTATCTGCCGTTCGACCCGACCACCGAATACGTCAACACCATCGCGCCGGGCAACGAGGCGAAGATGGGCGGCGATGCGGCGATGGAATGGCGTATCCGTACGCTGATCCGCTGGAACGCCATGGCCATGGTCGTGCGCGCCAACCGCAAGCCGGGCGAGCTGGGCGGTCACATCGCCAGCTTCGCTTCCAGCGCCACGTTGTACGACGTCGGCTTCAACCATTTCTGGCGCGCGCCATCGGCCGATCACCCGGGCGACCTGGTGTTTCATCAGGGCCATTCCAGCCCGGGCATCTACGCGCGTTCGTTTCTCGAAGGTCGGCTGGCCGAAGATCAGCTCGACCTGTTTCGTATGGAGGTCGCTGGCAAGGGCCGGGCGCTGTCGTCGTATCCGCACCCATGGCTGATGCCGGATTACTGGCAGGTGCCGACGGTGTCGATGGGCCTGGGACCGATCCAGGCGATCTATCAGGCGCAGTTCTTCAAATACCTCGAGCACCGTGGTCTGGTGCCTCCGAGCGACCGCAAGATCTGGTGCTTCCTCGGCGACGGCGAGACGGACGAGCCGGAGTCGCTCGGTGCAATTTCGCTGGCCGGCCGCGAAGGCCTGGACAACCTGATCTTCGTGGTCAACTGCAACCTGCAGCGGCTCGATGGTCCAGTGCGCGGCAACGGCAAGATCATCCAGGAGCTGGAAGGTGTGTTTCGCGGCGCGGGTTGGAACGCGCTCAAGCTGGTCTGGGGCAGCTACTGGGATCCGCTTCTCGCACGCGACCACAAGGGAGTACTGCGCAAGCTGATGATGGAAACCGTCGACGGCGAATACCAGGCCTGCAAGGCCTTCGGTGGTGCCTATACGCGCGAGCATTTCTTCAACAAGTATCCCGAGACGCGCGAGATGGTCGCGAGCCTCAGCGACGACGATATCTGGCGCCTCAATCGTGGCGGCCACGATCCGCACAAGGTGTACGCGGCGTACCACGCAGCGTCCAACACTAAGGGCATGCCGACAGTGATCCTGGCCAAGACGGTGAAAGGCTACGGCATGGGCGCGGCTGGCGAGTCGCAGAACCCGACCCATCAGCAGAAGAAGCTGGATGAGGAGGCGGTGCGTCATTTCCGCGATCGCTTCCAGATTCCGATCACCGACGAGCAGCTCAAGGATGTGCCGTACTACCACCCGGGCAAGGATTCGCCGGAAGTGCAGTACATGCTCGAGCGCCGAAAGGCGCTTGGCGGTGCGCTGCCGCAACGTCGCCGCAAGACCGAAGTGAAATTGAAGACGCCCGATCTTGCTGCCTTTGAACAGATCACCAAGGGTACCGGCGAGCGCGAGATCTCCACCACCATGGCGCTGGTGCGCGGCATCAACCTGCTGCTGCGCGACAAGCAGCTGAGCCAGCGCGTGGTGCCGATCGTCGCTGACGAGGCACGCACGTTCGGCATGGAAGGCATGTTCCGTCAGATCGGCATCTACGCGCCGTTCGGCCAGAAATACCGGCCGCAGGATTCCGACCAGCTGCTGTACTACCGCGAAGATCAGAAAGGCCAGGTGCTGCAGCAAGGCATCAGCGAAGCCGGCGGCATGGCGTCGTGGATGGCCGCGGCCACCAGCTATTCGATCAGCGATCAGCCGATGCTGCCGTTCTTCATCTACTACTCGATGTTCGGTTTCCAGCGCATCGGTGACCTGTGCTGGGCGGCAGGCGATATGCGTTCACGTGGCTTCCTCATCGGTGGTACTGCCGGCCGCACCACGCTCAACGGTGAAGGCCTGCAGCATGAGGACGGTCACTCGCACCTGATGTCCGGTGCGATCCCCAACGTGAAGTCGTACGACCCGACGTTCTCGTACGAGGTCGCGGTGATCCTGCAGGACGGCACGCGCCGAATGATGCAGGAGCAGGAGGATATTTATTACTACATCACCGTGATGAACGAGAACTACAGCCATCCCGATCTGCCGGAGGGCAGCGAGGAAGGCATCATCAAGGGTATGTACTTGTTCAAGGACGGCGGCAAGCCGAAGAAGGGCGAGCCACGCGTGCAACTGCTCGGTTCGGGCACGATCCTGCGCGAGGTGATCGCCGCGGCCGAATTGCTGGAGAAGGATTTCGGCGTCAAGTCGGATATCTGGTCGGTGCCCAGCTTTATCGAAGTGCGCCGCGACGGCTTCGATGCCGAGCGCTGGAACCGCCTGCATCCTGAAGCGCAGCAGCGCGTGCCGTACATCACTGGCTTGCTAGACGGTCGCCAGGGTCCGGCAATTGCAGCTACGGACTATGTGCGTGAGTTCGCGGACCAGGTGCGCGCCTTCATGCCGGAAGGCATGCGTTATACGGTTCTGGGTACGGATGGTTTCGGTCGTTCGGATACCCGTGCGCACCTGCGTGGTTTCTTCGAGGTCGACCGCTACTGGATTGCCCATGCTGCGCTGGCAGCGCTGGCCAAGGACGGTAGGGTCAACGCGAAGGACGTCAGCCGCGCGATCAAGGAGTACAAGCTCGATCCGGACAAGCCGAACCCGCAGACGGTGTAATCGTCTTTATCAGGGCAAATAAAAAAACCGCCGAACAGGCGGTTTTTTTATTTGCCGGGACGATGATCAGTCATCGGTCGGCTGTATCGAAATCTGAGTTGATCGGCGCGAATCAATCCTCATCACTGCTGCGGAAAGCTCGGCGCAGCAATAGGAACGCACCAATCGTGCCGGCCACAATGGCGACGGTCGCGCCCGGATGACGATTCACCTGACGACGCAGGCGACGGTAGTGATAATTGGCCTCGTCGGCGAAATCCTCAGCGGCGTTGGACAAGCGACGGCTGTAATTGTCACCCTTCTTGCCGAAGCGCTCGGCGGCGCGCTCGGTCGCACGACGTCCGCGCTCAAGCAGGCTCTGTGCACCGCTGGCGGCATCGTCGGCGTAGCCGCGCACGCGGTCGCCAGCACGTTCGCCCGCGGCGCGGATCTGGCGTTCGATATCTCGGTTACCCATAACTGCTCTCCTCCACGTGTGAACCGGCAGGATGCCGAGGGAATCGTGAGCGGCGCGTAGACGGCAGACGTCACGGCCATGTTCCATTCAGCCTCTGACACCTTCTTCAGCCGAGGCGATACTCGCCGCCGCGTTCCAGCGCGCGCTGGTAAGCCGGCATGGCGTGGATACGCTGCAGGAATGCCCAGAGCCGCGGTGTGCTGGCGGCATCGAGACCGCCACGCGCGGCGAATGCTTCCAGCGGAAAGCTCATCTGGATGTCTGCCGCGCTGAAGGTATTGCCTACAAACCATGCGCTCTTGCCCAGCTCGCCTTCCAGATAATCCAGGTGCAGTTTCAGCTGCGGATCAACGAAGGTGTCCTGCACCTTGTGCGCGATACCCTTGGCAATGGGTTTGACGAAGAACGGCATCGGCGTGGTTTCCACGCGACGAAATACCAGCTTCAGCAGCAGCGGCGGCATCGCCGAACCTTCGGCGTAATGCAGCCAGTACGTGCAGCGCAATCGGTCAGGCGTGCCGGCTGGTGGTAGCAGGCGGCCTTCGCCGTAATGCTCTGCGAGGTATTCAATGATCGCGCCGGATTCGGCCAGCGTGACGTCGCCATCGGTAATCACCGGCGACTTGCCCAATGGATGAATCTGTCGCAGCTCCGGCGGCGCCAGCATGGTTTTTGCATCACGCTGGTAACGCTTTACCTCGTAGGGCACGCCAAGCTCTTCAAGCAGCCACAGAATTCGCTGCGAGCGCGAGTTGTTGAGGTGGTGAAGAACGATCATGGTGATTTCCTGGCAATAGCTATGCGGATAAGGTCGGGGAAGTGAATCAGATAACGGCCGAGGGCGGAGTGAATTCGCGTCGGACCGGTTCGCTGCAAAGATGCTTGATGATCCAAGCGAACAGGATGATGAAGACTATCGCCGAGATCACGCCGAAAACCCGCGTCACCGCCATCATGCTGTCCATCATCGGCATCATTTGCGCCAGTTGGGCAGCTTGTGCGGCCTGCACCTGCGGTGGGAGATTGTTGGGAAACATGAAATGCGATCCGGGGCCCAACTGCATCTGCAGCATGGCGTGCTGCATCGGCGGCACCACCCACCACTGCATCGCTGCAGCAGCCAGCTGATAAAGCACGTCAAAGCCCAGCATGCCTAGAAAGAGCCGGCGGCCCCAGTCCTTGCGTCGTAACAGGCTGATTGCAGCGATGAGGTGCAGCAGTGCGATGAACAGCAGGCCGTAGCAGAGTTCCAGCGCGTGACCGAAAAACCAGGCAGCTATCGGCGAGAGGTCGGCTGGAAACGGCATGGTCGCCATCTGCTGATGCAGCATGGGCAGAAAAATCAGCGGGAGCAGCAGACTTTCCAGGAGCAGTCCCAGCGTGGCAAACGTGGACAGGCCGATAAAGATCCAGGCCACGACGGTGACGAACATCGAGCGTTTGACAGGAACGGGTGGCGGCACGGACATCGGTGAGTCTCCCTGGATGTTGGCCGAGCATGACGAGTCGATGCGACGCTGACAATCCATCCGCGCCTTGAACGGCGTAACTCACAGCGTATCGGTAGCGCCCTCAACCACTTCGTTCTGCAGGCGCTGGCGCCGGCGCAGGCCGGGAAACATCGCCATCCACAGTCCAACCACGATCAGCGTGCCGACGCCGCCCAGCACGGTGGCGTGCACCGCACCTATCCACGCGGCGAGCATGCCGGATTCGAATTCGCCCAGCTGGTTGGAGGTGTTGATGAAGATCGCGTTGACCGCACTGACGCGGCCGCGCATGTCGTCCGGTGTATCCAGCTGCACCAGCGCGCCGCGGATCACCATGCTCACCATGTCGAACGCGCCCAGTGCGAACAGCGCGGCCATCGATAGCCATAGCGTGGTCGACAGTGCGAATACCAGCGTCGCCACGCCGAATCCGGCGACGCAGGCAAACATGGTTGCCCCCACCCTCCGTTGCATGGTGTGGTGCGCCAGCCAGAACGACATCAGCAGCGCGCCGACGGCGGGCGACGCGCGCAGCAGGCCAAGGCCCCAGGGGCCGGTATGCAGAATGTCCTTGGCAAAAATCGGCAGCAGCGCGGTGGCGCCGCCAAGCAGCACAGCAAAAAGATCGAGCGAAATCACGCCCAGCACGTCCTTGCGGGCGCGGATGAAATGCACACCAGCGAACAGCGTTTTCAACGTCGCGGGTTCACGTCGTGGCGGCGTCCGTTCGTAGCGCAAGCGGCTCATGAGCGTGGCGGCGACGAGGTACAGCACGGCGGATACCGAATACACCACGCCGGGACCCGCGACATACAGCAAGCCGCCCAGCGCCGGTCCCATGATCATGGCAGCCTGGCCGGCCGAGCTGTTTATCGCCATGGCACGCGACAGGATTGCCGGAGGTACCAGCGCAGGCAGCATCGATTGCAGCGCGGGAAATTCGAACGCCTTGGCGATGCCGATGACCAGCACCAGCGCCAGAATGCCGACCTCGTGGATGCCGTGCGTAAGGGTGAGCACAGCCAACACTGCAATCGCCACCCACTCCACAATCTGTCCGGCCAGCACGATGCGGCGGCGATCGAACTGGTCGGCTAGATGCCCGGCCGGCAGCGCCAGCAGCACCGAGGGAATGAACTGGACCAGTCCGATCAGGCCCAGATCGAAGGCGCGTCCGGTGATGGAATAAATCTGCCAGCCCACTGCGACCGAGAGCATCTGAAAGCCGAAGCTGGAGGCGATCCGCGCAAACCAGAACGCCACAAAGGCACGGTGTTGGAAAAGCGATTCCGTGGTCGGCGGCTGAGTGGAAGTCGGCATCAAATATCCAGGGTTGATGTCCCATTATCGGGCCATCGTCACTTTCGACAAAATCGCATACAAATACGCAAATAACGGTTGCTGTGTCGCACAGGAATGGTGGCGCCGTGCCACAGCTGATTTTCCTGTGCCGATCCACCTCGCGTTGAACGGTGACGCCGTGCCGACAGATCAACTCCGATGACGTTGGGCTCCGTAGAATGGCAAACATGACGACCACTCGCAGCATCACGTTCGAAAATTACCAACGCTGGCGGCGGCCAGTCGAGGTCGGTTTCTGGGTCGTGTTGATGACGCTGAATACCGCGTTCAACAGCCTGGTTTCCCAGATCGACCATCACGGCGTGCCGGCATGGTGTCCGTGGGTATGGGAGTGGAGCAGCTCGATCTTGATCCTTGCGCTGATCCCGGCTGTGCTGGTGGTCGAGCGACGCTGGCCGTTTCGCTTCGACAGCTGGCGGCAGAGTCTGCCGTGGCATTTCCTGGCCAGTGTGCTGTTCAGCCTGATCCACGTCGGCGGCATGATCGCACTGCGCAAGCTTGCCTATCTTGTCATCGCGCGCGACAGCTATGACTTCGGCGCATGGTGGTCGAACTTCGGCTACGAATACCTGAAGGATCTGCGCACGTATTTCTTGATCGTCGCGATGATTTGTCTGCATCGACTTTGGCTGATGCGTCTGCGGGGCGAAGCGCGCTTGCTGGTGGAGCCTGACGAGGGTCCGGCAGTCGAGCCGGTCGAGCGGCCGGAACGCTTTCTGGTGCGCAAGCTGGGCAAGGAATTTTTGATCAATGCGCGCGAGATCGAGTGGCTGCAGGCGTCGGGCAATTACGTCAACCTGCACGTGCGCGGGCGCGACTATCCGCTGCGCACCACCATGGCCACGATCGAGGAGAGGCTGGATCCAGCGCGGTTCGTCAGGGTGCACCGCAGCTATTTCATCAATCTGGATTATCTGGCCGAGATCGAGCCGCTGGATACCGGCGATGCGCGTCTGCAACTGCACGACGGCATGAAGATTCCCTGCAGCCGACGCTACCGAACCGCGCTGCGTGAACGCTTTGGCGAGGCTCCGGTGGGTGCAACATAACCACTACGGTTGCGCGAGGTATCCGGCTCGTTCCACTCTAGGCTTCTGTTCTAAAGGGATGCCAGCCAATGAAACCGTTCTTCTATCGTTTCTCTCTTGCCCTGCTGGGTGCGACCTGGCTGCTGACGGCCTGTTCGCCACAGGGGGGCAGCGGTCAGTCGAATGCGCCTGCCGCGCCAACGCCGCAGCAGGCGCTGAACGCCGACGCGGCGGACAAGCTCAACACCTATCACGAACTATTGCGCATCAAGAACGACGAGATGGTGGTGTCGATGGGTCACGACATTCTCGACCGTTACCCGAACACGCCGGCGGCAAGGGAAGTCGAACAGAGCCTGCCGGCGATCGAGCAGCGCTACAAGGAGTCGAGTGAAAAGAACCGGCTCAGCGCGCTTTGGCTTTATCAGGTGTCACCGATGGAGGGTGGTACCCAGTCCACTGCCACGATCGATAGCAGTCAGCCGTCAGGCGATGACCGGGTCCGACTGGTCCTGCGTCGGCACACGCAGTGGGGTCAGAACGTGTTTCTGTACGGCGAAGGCCACGGCTTTGTCTGTCGAGCCAATTGCACCATCGCCACCACGGTCGATGGCAAGTCAATCGGCATCAAGGCATTCGCTCCGACGACGGGCGAGCCGGCGCTGATGATTCGCGACGACAAGGCGTTTATCGCCATGCTGCAGAAGGCAAAAAAGATCACCATGAACGTGACCCTGGTCGATGGTGAAAAGAAAGAGGCGCTGGTTTACGAAGTTGCCGGTTTTGATCCGGCGAAATGGGCCAGCGTCGGCAAGGGCAAGAAAAAATAGGCTGTCAATGTGATGGCTCATTCGGAGGCAGGTTCAGTAAAGCAACCCAAACGGACCTCCAGACATGCTCGCGTCAGCCAGCATTGAAGAGGTGCGTTGTCATCTTTGTCCAGTGCGGAGATTTGCCATGAAACCTATATCTGTGGCGGCGGGATTGCTGATCGCTGGCCTGCTTGTGGCCTGTTCCAATGTGCCTTACGCCAAGCGCACCAGCGATCTACTGGCTGCCTATACGGCGGCGGCTGGCGCGCCGGTGAAGAGTTTTCATTTCTTCAGTCCGCTGTACTCGTGGCAGTCGCTGAGCGATACCCAGCTGGTGGTCTACACCAAATCGAGAGAGGCCTATTTGCTTGATCTGGATGCTTGCCAAGATCTGCAGTTCACCAATGGGATTGGGCTCACCTCCAATCTTGGTCAGGTCGAGGTGCGCTTCGACCGCGTGCTGACCGGGCGCTACCGCATTCCCTGCGTGATCTCACAGATCCGGCCGATCGACATACCGCACCTGAAGGCGGAGCAGCAGGCCCAGCGCAAGATCGAAGAAGATCCGCGTCCGGTGACTGGAGGTCAGTAAACCACGGGGCACGGATTCCAGTCGCAGAGGGATCAGTGCAGGAAAAGTTTTTCAGTGATTCGGGCCAGTGGCTTCTCCAGCAAGGATAAGAGCCTCGCGGGCAGGTCCAGTGGCTTTAGCAGCATCTTCACGGTCATCTCGGCCGGAAGATGCCTGCGTAGCAATCCCTGCGCGCGATCGCTGATGCGGCGAAATGCTTTTTCATCGCCCAGATGCTGGGGATAGCACTGGTTGAAGACATGCCGCAGCGCAATCTCGCTGTCTTCGCTCTTGATCTCGTTGACCCGGCGCAGGATCGCGCGGAAAACCTTGTAGCGACCGAATCCCTCGCGCTCGCGATAGGCGCGGTAGTGCTGATAGAAGTGCTTGTAGTGGCGTACTTCATCGCTCTTGATGTGGTTGGTCAGCTTTTTCAGCACGGGCTCGTCGGTGATATCGTGCAGCGCGCGATACAAGCTGGCGGTGCCGGTTTCCACCACGCAGCGTGCGGCCAGCTCCAGTCCGCGATCGGCTTCCAGCTGCTCCGAGGTGCAAATGGCGGCGTAGTCGTTCCAGAATGCCGTGAACCCGGTGTCCCAATCGAACTCCGGCCACACTTTGCGAACGTAGGCGGTCAGGGCGCGGCCATGCTGCAACTCTTCGTGTTCCCAGTGCTGGCTAAGCCAGGCCTGCAGCTCTTCGTCGCCGGCAAAGTGGTCGACCAGATTCTGCGTATAGAGATCCGAACCGCTTTCGACGAAGGATGAACTGCACAGCAGAAAAAATAGATCTTCGTTGTGGCGTATGCGCGCCATCTGGATGCTGTCCAGATCAAGACTTTCCAAAGTCCATGGCAGGGGGTGATAGCTCAACGTGCTGTTTCCTGTGCGTGATGCAAGCCGCCCATCGCGGACGTTGCTAATCGATGCCACAGCATACGGCCACATCCTCGCATTGGATTAACGTCCGCCGACCTACAGTTACACGCTGTGCACGGTTGTTTTCGCCGCGTGTGTCTTTTATTACCGCCACTCTCTAGCCTTGGAGCGCCACATGATTCCAACACTCAGCTATGCCGCCACTTCCGCCAGCGCACCGCTGAAGCCCTATAGCTTCGATCGCCGCGATCCACGCGAGAAGGACGTCGTGATCGAGATTTTGTATTGCGGCGTTTGCCACTCCGACCTGCATACCGTGCGCGACGAATGGAGCAAGGGTACCTTCCCGATCGTGCCAGGCCACGAGATTGTTGGTCGTGTAACGCGCGTGGGCAAGAGCGTCACCAAGTTCAAGGAGGGCGATTTGGCCGGCGTCGGCTGCATGGTCGACTCCTGCCGCGAGTGCGCCAACTGCAAGGACGATCTCGAACAATTCTGCCTGAAGGGCGCGACTTTCACCTACGCCAGCAAGGATCGCCACGATGGCACCGCCACGCAGGGCGGTTACTCCAACCACATCGTGGTGGATGAAGCTTTTACCCTGCACATCTCCGACAAGCTCGACCTGGCCTCAGCTGCGCCGCTGCTGTGTGCGGGGATCACCACCTATTCGCCGCTCAAGCACTGGAAGGTCGGCAAGGGCAGCAAGGTTGGCGTGGTCGGTCTGGGTGGTCTCGGCCATATGGCGCTGAAGCTGGCCCATGCGTTCGGCGCTACGGTGGTGCAGTTCACCACGTCGCCGTCCAAGCGCGAAGATGCGCTGCGCCTGGGGGCCGATGAAGTGGTGTTGTCCAACGATGCTGCGCAGATGAAGGCACATGCGGGCAGTTTCGATTTCATCCTCGATACCGTTTCGGCACCACACGATTTGAACGGCTATCTGCGGATGCTCAAGCGCGATGGCACGATGACTCTGGTCGGTCTACCGGATACGCCGCCAAAGATCGAAGGTGGTGCGCTGATCTTCGGCCGTCACTCGCTGGCTGGTTCGCTGATCGGCGGTATTGCCGAAACGCAGGAGATGCTGGATTTCTGTGCCGAGCACGGTATCGTGTCGGATATCGAGAAAATCGATATCCAGAACATCAACGAAGCCTACGAGCGCATGTTGAAGAGCGATGTGAAGTATCGTTTTGTGATCGACATGAAGTCGCTCAAGAGCGATGCGAAAGCTGCCTGATCCTTCCCGCAAATAGTTGCAACAACGAGGGTCGCTTTTGTGGCCCTCGTTGTTTGGGGGTTTTCTGCAAAGTGCGTCGAGCGCGTCAGCGCACTATGGTCACTGGCACATGCGCCCGGGCCAGCACGTTACCTGAGACCGAACCCATCAGCCAGCGCGCCAGCGCGCCGCGTTCGGTATGCCCGATCACGATGTGGTCGATGCCGTGCTGATCGATTTGACCGAGCAGCACGTCGCCCGGGCTGCCGTGAATCAGTTCGACATCAAACAATGTTGCGGCATCCGGCACGAGTGAGGCCAGTTCGTCGTGCAGTTCCTGCACGCGCCGGGTACCGGAGTCGGCCATCATCAGTGTGCAGGCATCGACGCCGCCTTCGGACACCTGCAGTACTGAAACCACTCTCACGCGGCCACCGCCCGCGTGAGCCAACTCGACCGCAAAATCGAGGGCTCGCCGTGATGCAGCCGAACCATCGTAGCCAACCAGTGAGTACTTGACCATGAGTGTCCTTATACAACTGATCTGCGAAAGACGCGTGCGTTGGATCTGTATGGAACGATGCCAGAAATCCTGTTCGCAGGATAATTTTCCCGCGAAATTTACGGCTTTGGAGTGCACATTGAGCTAGCGTATGGTTTTGGACGGTACCCAGCCGAGCTGGAGTCAAGGTCATGAATCTGAATGACCGCAACTTTCTGCACATCCTCGTCACGCTTACCTGAACAATCTTAGGGCCCCCGACGCGGACTTTCACTTTCGTGAAGACGCCAAGCCCGCGGCGGCACTGAATTCCACCCAATCCCAGCAATCTAAGGAGACGACGATGATCAAGCGTACTTTTGGAACGGCCGCCCTCGTACTGGCTCTTGCAGGCGGGATGACCGCATTGCCGGCATCCAATGCCCATGCCGATACGGCCAGCGTGAAGTGCCATCTGCGCTTCAATCTTGCCGGTTGGTCGTTGATCTACAAGCATGCTGAAGGCAGCGGTACGGTGCGCTGCGACAACGGTCAGCGCGCCAGCGTCAAGATCGCCGTCGTTGGCGGCGGTCTGACTGCCGGCAAATACAAGATCACCAACGGCACCGGCGAAATCAGCACCGTCAATGGCATCAAGGACGTGTTCGGTGACTACGCTCAGGCCGGTGCGGATGCCGGTATCGTCAAGAGCGCGAATGCGCAGGTACTGACCAAGGGCACCACCTCGCTGGCGCTCGCCGGCACGGGTGAAGGCGTGAACCTGGGTATTTCGGCCGGCAAGTTCACCATCACTCCGCGCTGAAGTTTCTGATCGCTGTTTGATGATTTGACGAAGGGCGCCACATGGCGCCCTTCGCTTTTCAGCGCGTACACTATCCGGCCAATCGTTTGCATTTCTCTGCCTGGATACCCGTCATGCGCCGTCTCCGCTGGTTGCTCGTATTGATCCTTTGCACTGGCCTGATCGCGCCGGCCTTTGCTGCTGATGAGCCTGCCGGCCTGCAGGTCGGCCAGGAAGCGCCAGCCTTTCGTCTGGAAGATCAAAACGGCAAGTGGGTCACGCCAGCCGATTTCCATGGTCATTACCTGGTGATGTATTTCTATCCGAAGGATTTCACCCCTGGCTGCACCACCGAGGTATGTACCTTCCGCGATGACATTGCCAAGCTGCGCAAGGCTGGTGCCGACGTGGTGGGCGTGAGCCTGGACGATGTGAAATCGCATGCTGAATTCGCCGCGAAATATCATGTGCCATTTCCGTTGCTGGCTGATTCGGATCGTTCCGTATCAACCACCTACGGCGTGCTGAAGTCGGGGTCTCATTACGCCAAGCGCACCACGTTCCTGATCGATCCACAGGGCAAGATTGCCAAGATCTACGAGGACGTTGATCCGGAGAAAAACTCCGGTCAGGTGATGAGCGATTTGGCTGCATTGAAAGTCGCGCCGTAATGCCGGTCGTCGTTTCCCCTGATCAACCCGCGCGACTGCGCGGGCTCGTCTTCTGGCGTGTGCTGGTATGGCTGCTGTTGCTGGTGTCGGCGTTCGGTTGCGTGCAATACCTGCAGCACGCGCAGCGCGTGTGGGGTCAGTTGCAAGCCCAGGCATCGCTGGAACCGTCCGCGGTCGATGCGCTTCACGGCATGCTCGGTTGGGACGCCGGTTATCTGCTGGTCGCCTTTGTACTGATCATCATCTGCGCGGGCTGCATCCTGCGCCAGGGCTGGGCGAGGCCATGCCTGCGGGTGGCTGCAGTGATTATTGCCGTGTGGCTGCTGATCACCGGGTTTCTGCTGCTGCGTGATTTACAGATGCTAGGCACCAGCAGTGCAGGCATCCTGGCTCAAGCCCAGCAGCAGGGAGCGGTCGCCACCGAACAGATCATGGCCCGATTGCAACGCAGCTATCAGCTGGCGCTAGCGTTCAAGACTATCGGCGTGATCGCGCTGCTGTGGCTGTCCTGGAAGCTTGGCAAGCCAGCGGTACGTGCGCAGTTTCGGACGCGCCGTTGAGCTAACAGGCTAGCTGGTTCCGATGCTAGGCTTTAATTCAGGCTAAATTGGGGGTGCAGGGATGAAACGATTATTCGTGGGGTTGTTATGCATGACGTTATCGGCAGCTGCTTTAGCAGATGGTGTTGACGCTGCGCGCAAACGGGCAGTTGGCAGCATGCTGGTGACGGGACACATCGAAGTGTTGTCTAGTGGCAACGTAGGCCGGTATGACATCGATGAATCCTCCAAATTGCCTTCGGCTATTGTTCAATTGATTGGAAAAACCGTTCCACAGTGGCAATTTGAGCCCGTGGTGGAAGACGGCAAACCAGTAACCGAAAAATCAAAAATGAGCTTGCGTGTTGCCGCTAATCCAGTCGCGGATGGCAAGTACGCGATCAGCATCATCGGCGCTGAATTCAGTCCTGAGGTCGCTAAATCTGGAACAAGCTTCACGACCGATCAGATCAGTGAAAAAAGTATCCCTCAGCCCCTATACCCACATGATCTTGTTCAAGAGCATGTCGCTGGAACAGTGTATGTGTTGCTTCGAGTCGACCGCACCGGGAACGTCGTGGATGCGTCGGCTCAACAGGTCAATTTGCGCGTGGCGGCGAGTGAAAGAGAGATGATTCCGTATCGCAAGATGCTTGCTTTAGCCGCGACTTCGGCGCTGAAACATTGGACCTTCAATATACCTACCACGGGTAAAGAAGCTGATAGGGATTATTGGATAGCAAGAGTGCCTGTCAATTTCAACATAGCTGGAGATCGAATCCCGGGCTACGGTGAGTGGGATGTTTATATTCCGGGTCCGCTTGAGCCAGCGCCTTGGATCAACACGTTGCCTACGATCACCGATGACAAGTTGTTGATAGGAAATGTGGATGCAACGCCGGCCGGCGGCAGCTTATTATCGGCAGGTGGCCTGCATCTGATTACCAAGATCAGCGGTACCTGAGATCTATTGAGCTTCTGATTTCTTATGAGCTGGCTGCGTTTGCCGGATAAGGGCATTCAGCAGGGGTTCGCCGCTGGCCGGTTATCGCTGAAGGCCTTGCCCGCGAGAATTCAGCTATGCATCTTGTTCGTTCCACCGCTGCACTGATGCTTTTTCTGGCGGGAATTCCCGTCTATGCACAGGATCTGGCCACGACCTGCCATGCGACCAGCAGTTACGACGTGACGCTCAACCCGGACAGCATAGTTTTTGACCGCGCTACACCCGCGCCATCTCGCGTTGAGCTTAAGCATGGCTCGCTCTATACCGATGGCGCATCGGTGCGACTGAATGCGGAAAATCAGGATCGGACGACATTGTTTGAGCGCGATCTGCGCGCGCTTGCACCACGCGTGCGGGCGGTCGCCCAAAATGGCGTGGATATGGCCGTACAGGCAGTACGCGCGGAGAGCGGTGGCATGGGCCTGAGCGCCGAAACGCGCAGCGAGCTCGATCAGCGGTTGAACGCGCATGCCAGCGAACTCAAGCAGCGCATCGCAGCCAGCCGCAGCACGCATGACTGGGATGGCGACGCCACCAACCAGTACGCCAACCAGATTGCCAGTGACTTGATGCCTTTGATTGCCGGCGACCTCGGCCAGCAAGCCATTAACGCGGCATTGAGCGGCGATCTGCAGGCAGCCGCGAGCCTGCGTGATCGCGCAGCAAGCCTCGCGACCGAGATGCAGCCGCGTCTGCTGAGACGCATGCAGGCACTGCGCCCGCAAATCCAGGCGCTTTGCCCGTCCATTCAAGAACTTGTCGACCTGCAGCAGGACATCCGCGACAACAACGGGCGACCGCTGGATTTGATCCAGACCAGCCGTTGATCGGGCCACTGGCTATGCGCTCAACCGACTGCGCGCTGACTGCTATTCGATAAATACCCGCCGGTTTATGTTTCGCTAAGTGGGTGAGGAAGAGGATAGCGGTCAATCGCCGACGGATCCCCAGGAGGTGGCCATGTCTTCGAGCCTGCCGCAAGGCACGTACAACACCCTGATTCAGCGCAGCATCGACCTGCTCCAGTTATATAGACAGGCGGCATCGACGTGCGAGCCGGGGTTGAAAGTCGTGCTCGGCGAAAACGCGCAGACGCTGGATGCGATGATTATCGATTTGCAGACACAATTACGCGCCAGCGGCGGTACGCCGCGCCAATACGGCACGCTGCTTGGGAAAGCCCGCCGCTACTTGGCTGGTTCGTTGGTCAAGGTTGCCGCACATCGTGACGTGGCATGGATTCGCGAACTGGCGGATAGCGAAAGTGGCCTGCTGCATGCATTTGAAAAGGTCGTGGCCGCTCTCCCACCAGAATCAGCGTTGGCCTTGCGAAGGCAGCTTCCGCGCTTGAACAGTATCCGTCTGGATATGGACAATCTTGTGGGTACCGCTCCCTGACGAAATGAGATTAAAAAATGGCCGCCAATTTCTGGCGGCCATTTGCTTTCGGCATTGAGTTAGACAAAGCGTAAGCGCTCGGCGTGATGCATTGTGGGTCACGATGGCCGCAGGAGAGAGGGAAACACTTCCTTTGCAGTGAGGTATTCGCTCATCAGCCCATCATGCATATCGATAATCTTGCCCAGCGGTTATATCCGGCGCTTGGCGCTGCCCCGCGAACGGTCATTCATGGAAATGAGCGCCAGACAACATGGCAAAAGCGCTGCGGCGCTGCGTAATAATTTTCGACTATGCTTCATGTAGTGACGAGCCAGACTTGGAAGTTGCGATCGAACGATTGTGCAACTTGGCGCTTTACAAAGTTATAAGGCATGGAAAGCGTGCTAGCGCGTTTGCGTTATTTGATATTCGACTCGACCGGATGCCGAAAGGCACGTTGTAGTTGGTTACATTCAAGGAGAGTTTATGCGCAGCCTATTGTTGATTTCGTTACTGGCATTAAGCCTCGGTATTCAAGCGAATGACACTTTGCGGGTGGGCCAAGAGGTGCTGACGGTAGGTGATCCGGCCACCCATGCCATCGATTTATTGGGCACGCCGGTTTACAAGGAGCCGTTGGAGAATAACTTCGGTGCCTATGTCGGCGAACGCTGGCAATACAAGCGTGAAAGCGGCCGCATTGTGACAATCACGATTATCGGCGGCAAAGTGGCCAACATCGAAGAAAGTCAAACGTACTAGGCTAGGTCAAAGCGTGCAGAACCGGCGCGCCAAAAATCTCAAGGACTTCAAGCAGACAAGGAGCATGTCATGCGTATTCGTCTTATCGTTGCAATGTCCGCGCTCGGTGCGGCGTTCGTTTTCAGCACGGCTGCCGAAGCTGTCAGCACACTGCGTGTGGGTAATCAGGTACTGACCGCCGGTGATAGCGAGGTGCGCGTTACCGAGCTGCTAGGCAGGCCTTCGCATAAATCTCGTGGTCGTAGCTCACGCAGTAACCATTCTCGCAGCGGCAGTAGTCGGTCACGCCACGTGCGTGTTGCGTCCGGTGAATCAGGCGGTGAAAAATGGCAGTACCATCGCGATGATCACGTCACCACGGTGACCATTGTCGATGGCAAGGTCGCTGATATCGACGATCACCGCATCTGACCAGATCGTATCTGGAAGAATCCGGTGGTAGCGCTTCGGTAGTCATGCGATAAAGCGGGGAATTGTTGGAGATCCCCGGTGACCGTTCCCTCCGCTGGAAATTCATGGTTCGCGCGTTCTGGCCTGCTGCCGCGGGTCAGTCTGCTCAGGCCGCGTGGCGACCACGAGCAGAGCAAGGTCACCAATATCGAGCTGTTCTTCGATCTGGTGTTCGTCTACGCGGTGACCCAGCTGTCGCATACCTTGCTGCATCATCTGAACCTGATCGGTGCACTGCAGGTGCTGCTGCTGTTTTTGGCCATGTGGTGGGTGTGGATATTTACCGGCTGGGTCACCAACTGGCTTGATCCGGAAAGGCCGTTGGTGCGGTTGGCCCTGCTGACCTTGATGCTCGCAGGTTTGCTGCTATCGATCGCGCTGCCCGAGGCGTTTGGCGAGCATGGCATGCTGTTCGCCGAAGCCTACGTTTTCATGCAGGTTGGGCGAACTTTTTTCATGCTATGGGCGATAGGGGATGCTGCGCCAGCGAATACCCGGAATTTTCAACGCATCGCCGTATGGCTGGTGGCGTCGGGAATTCTCTGGTTGATCGGCGGATGGCTGGATGGATGGTTGCGCGCGGCATTGTGGGTGGTTGCGTTGCTGCTGGAATACCTTGGTCCCGCGCTGACCTTTCGGGTTCCTGGGCTTGGTCGTTCGAGTACCGCCGACTGGAATGTTGACGGCGGTCACCTGGCCGAGCGCTGCAGTCAGTTTGTAATCATCGCACTAGGTGAATCAGTGCTGGTGACTGGTTCCAGTTTTGCTGACAGCTTGCGGCAGCCACAGGCATTGATGGCATTTGTCAGCGCCTTCATCGGCAGCGTCGCCATGTGGTGGATCTATTTTGATCTGGGTGCCGAGCGTGGCAGTCGCGCGATCCGCCAGTCGGCTGATCCGGGCCATACCGCGCGTATCGCTTACACCTATCTGCATCTGCTGATCGTCGCCGGCATCATCGTCTGCGCGGTGGCGGATGAGTTGACTCTGCGTGACCCTCAGCAACGTACTGATGTGGTCGGTGCCGCCGTACTGTTGGGTGGTCCAGCCTTGTATCTGATCGGCAATGCGCTGTTCAAGAAAACCGTGAACGGCACCAACCTGCCGCTATCGCATCTGATCGGGCTGTCGCTGCTTTTGCTGCTTGCGCTGAGCTTTCCGTGGTGGTCGATAGCGTGGTTGGGCATGGCGACCACGGCCGTGCTGCTGTTGGTGGCGGTCTGGGAGGTGCGCTCGTTGCGCAGTGTGCGCGAGCTGCTGGAAAAGCAATTGCCAGACTGAGCCGCTTCAGCAGATTTTTCATGATTGGTTTGTTAGCGTTGATAAGACTTATCAACCCGAGCCAATGCCATGCACGACTTTCTCGATAATCTGCTGGGAGCAAAACTCTCCGAAAGCGTCATCCATGTCGGATTGAATCTGCTGCTGGCGTTGCTGATTTTGCTGATCGGGATCTGGCTGGCGGCGCGGCTGGCCAATTTTTCCGAGCGCGCGCTGCATCGTGCGCAGGTCGATGTGACGCTGAGCGGTTTTTTGCGCAACCTGATCTATGGCGTGCTGGTTGCCGTGCTGATCGTGACGGCGCTTATTACCGCCGGTGTTTCGGCGGCGCCGCTGGTCGCCGCGCTCGGCACAGCGGGGTTGGCGATAGGGCTGGCCCTGCAAGGGTCGTTGAGCAACCTCGCCTGGGGCGTGCTTTTGATCGTGTTCCGGCCATTCCGCGTCGGTGACTATGTGACTGCCGGCAGCATCGAAGGCACGGTGGAAAGCATCAACCTGATGCATACGCTGATCGTGCTCCCGGACAACCGCGAAGCCATCGTGCCCAATGGCAAGGTGGGTGCCGACGCTATTCTCAACTTCAACCGCCGCGGCACGCGGCGCTTCGAGCTGCCAATTGCGATTGGCTACAAGGATGATATCGGCGGTGCGATGGCCGAGATCAAGCGGCTATTCGATGAAGACTCGCGCATCCTGAAAGATCCGGCACCGGGCGTGTGGACTGGCGCCTTGGGTGACAAATCGGTGAGCCTGATCGTGCGCGGCTGGACGCGTTCATCGGACAACTGGTCGGCGAAAACCGACCTGCTGCGTGCCATCAAGGAGAGTCTCGAGAAGGCGGGCGTGACCCTGGCATTTCCGTAGTGCCGACAGCTATTGCAGGGTCACTGCCTTGCGATTATCGCCGGATACGCGATCGATCAATTCATTGTACGGATCAATGCCGGCATCGAAGGGCAGGCTATCGACGGTGACGGTGATCGTGCTGTCGCCACTGGGCAGCATGCGTTTTTGCAGGTACAGCGGCGTGCCATCCAGCCCGGTGTGTGCGGGTGCGGCAAATACGCCGATCTCGATCGGGGTGTCCGGCGGCGCATCGGTCTCCTTGCCTGTGCCATCGACGTAGACCTTGCCTGCATGCACTTTCATCGTCACTTCGTATTTGCCGTTAGGCAGTTTCTTCGCGGTCGCTTCGGTGATGCGGTTATCGAATAGGGTGATATTCCAGAACAGGTCATCCAGCAGGGATTTCCACTTTGGATCGATTGCGCTGCCCAGTGCATCCATGAATTCCTTTGAGGTGGTGTAGGGCGGTTGCTGGAAGCCTTTGGCTTCAAGAAAACCTTTCAGCGCCTTGTCGAGCGTGTCCTCGCCGATGTAATCCTGTAGGGCGTAGAACACCAGCGAGCCTTTCCGATAGTGGATGTACTGCTGATTTTCCACTTTCGCCAGTGGCTCCTCGGCCACTTTCTCGGTACTGCGACCGGCCAGATAGCCGTCCAGCTCATATTTCAGGAATCGACGCATCTGGCTGGCGCCATACTTTTGCTTCATCACCATCAGTGCCGAATACTGCGCCAGCGATTCGCTGAGCATGGTCGAGCCCTGCATGTTGGCGCCGATCACGCGATGCGCCCACCACTGATGTGCTACTTCGTGGGCGGTGACGTAGTAGACGTAATCGATCTTGCTGGTGTCCCGCAGGTCGGCGATAAAACCGATCGACTCAGAAAACGGAATGGTATTGGCGAACGACTGCGCAAGGCTTGCGTAATTCGGAAACTCCAGGATGCGCAGCTGATGAAACTGGTACGGTGTGTAGTGAGCATCGTAGTAATCCAGCGCATCTTCCGCACCGTGGATCATTCGGTCCACGTTCCACGCATGCGCGGGGTTGTAATACACCGAAATATCCACGCCCTTCCATAGCTCGTGCTTCACCGCATAACGCGCTGAGAGGTAGGAAAAGAACGGCAGCATCGGTTGATCCTTGCCGTCTTGATTCATTGTGTAGTGGAAATAGTGCCGGCCGTTAGTCGTCCACTCCTTGGCTAGATATCCGGGCGCCACCGCGATCTGGTCGGCGGCGGTGGATACGGTGGTATCGAAACTGATCCAGTCCGCGTCGCTGCTGATATAGGTATTCGCGCGCGCTTTCTCGTCGCCGAGCTTCGGCATGCGCGGCACTTGGGCGCTGAGTCCGTACTTGCGACGATCGTTGCGATCGGTGATCTGATCGTCGGTCTGATAACCGAACTGCGGCATGACGCTGTTGTTGAAGAAAGTACCGTTGTACGCCAGGAACTGACCTTCCGGGCTGTTGGTGAAACCCTTCGGCGCATATTCGAGGGCGAAGTCGAAATCCATCGATGCGCCCGGCGCGAGCGGCGTTTTCAGACGATAGATGATGTAGCCGAGGTCCTTGTCGTCGCTGACCGTGTCGTGTGGTGCGAAGTCGAGCGACTTCACGGTGAAACCGTCGGTAAAGTTCACGTGCAGTTCGCTGATTGGCGCATCGTGTTTGTTGACCAGCCGGCTGTTAGTCAACGTGTAGTGGCCGCGGATTTCCAACCTGCGCTCGTTCGGATAGATGTCCACATCCGCTTTCACTGCGGTGATGCGCGGTTGTGGTAGATCCTTGAACTTCGCATATTTCTTTTCGTAGCTGGCTTGCTGCTCCAACTTGTCGCTGCTGCTCTGGTAATGGTTGAGCACGTTGGTGTTGTAGTAGATCCACACGCCACTGCCGACGAAGCCAAGCAGCGCCATCGCCATCGCCAGCCGTGCCGGTGCGCGCAGCCGCACGCGTGCCTCGCGAACGCGATCACGCCATGCGTGGCCAGTGCCGCGTACCCAGAACAGTGCCGCAAGCACCAGCAGTACGACGGCGCAACTGGCCCAGTAGAAGTCGAACCAGAGTGCAGCCTTCAGGAAATGCCCGAAGCCGTTCATGTCCGAATACGGAGTCTCAGGTGCGGAGCCGTAGTTGTACAGATTCTGTTCCCAGTGCAGCAGGCCGAAACCGATCTGTGCCACCAGCCAGACAATGGTCAGCAGATAGCCGAGAAACTTGTTGTTCGAGATCACCTGCAGGAACAACGCCAGCACAGCCAGCAGCACGAACGGAATCGCGTCCAGTGCCAGCGAGCCCAGATAAAGGCCGGGTTCGATATGCGTGTAGCCATGGCCAAGCTGCCACACGATGCCGACCGCAGCGCCTACCAGCAGAAACGTCACGATCACCGTGATCAAGGCGCCGAGCTTTGCAGTCAGCGGTATCCAGTCCGGCAGTGGAAACGCGTCGCTTACTTCGGCCGAACGCTGGCTGCGCTCGCGCCACACCAGTTCACCGGCATAGAAAGTGATGATGATGTACAGCAGCCACTGGTAGCCGCCACGAATGTTTTCCAGTACCTGATGCGTGACTGGATAGGTTGAGGTGCCGTAGATCTGGCCGGACAGCAGAAACGCGCCGACCACATTGGCAATGCCTAGCGCCAGCATGATCAGGAACGGCGCACCGCGCAGCACGCCCAGGGTGTCGAACGCGAACAATGTGCGTAGCTGCAGCCAATGCGTGCGCGCGTCATCGGAGAGCTGCACCGTGGGCAGCGCCAGCGCTGTTGCCGCGGACTGCGGTCGCAGCATGGGTGGCTCCGCACGTTTTTTGCGTCGGGGTAACTGCAGCCCTTCGCGATTTGGCCGGAACAATACAAACGCTGCTGCCAGCATCACCAGACTCACTGCGCTCCACAGCAACCGGTTGAACAGCAGTACGCCTTCCAGCGCGGGCAATTCATGATTGGACTGATACGCAGACCAGTAGCGCGTCACCAATGCCATCGTACGTGCGCCGAATGGATCGAGCATCGCCGCCATGAAGTGATTGTTGATGTCCTTGGTCAGCTGGCCGACCACACTTTGCAGCACGAAGTAGGCGATCACGCCGACATAGGTCGCCAGCAGCGAACGCGTCGTCGTTGCCAGCAGAAAAAGCAGCGACGCGATAAACAGCATGTCCGGTATCACCATCACGCCGAACGCCCACGCGTACCCGTGCCAACTCGCTGGGCCTAACCGCACCGTGTCGATCCAGGGCATGAAACTGCCGATCGCCAGGCCCAGCGCGCATGCCAGCATGATCGCCAGCGCCGCCAGATAACCTGCGGCAAAGCGACCGCCGAGATAGGCGCGACGGCTGATCGGCGTACTGAAGAAAAGTTCGGCGGTGCGTTGATCGAAGTCGCGCAGCGCGGCACCGGCAACGAACAGCGTCACCAGAAACATACTGAGCACGGTAAGCACGCTCATCAGCCGTACGATGACCGTCGGCGCATTGCGCAGCACATTGCCGCTGGCGCCGCCGATGACGACAGCATCAGTGCTGACCAGGGTGAACGCCAGCGCACTGAACACCAGCGCAACAATCCAGAACAGCGGTGCCTTGAGCTGCTGGCGTAATTCGAATCGGAAGATCTCGAAGAACATCAATGTTCCTGTGGCTGTGCGGCGGGTTTCTAGCAGAGAAGGTCTTGGAGTAGCCGCGAGGTTAGGCGGCTCGCGCCACCGTGCCCTGTTCGCGCAGGCGCCCGAAATAGACGTCCTCCAGATCCGGCGCTACCGCCTCGAAACCTTCGCCCGGTTGCGAGTCGGCCAGCACGTGCAACAAGGTGCGGCCGCCGGCGAGGCGGGTGGACAGGATATTCATGCGCGCCCGATAGCCGTCCAGTTCGGCCTTGTCGATACTGCGGCGCCAGACGCGGCCTTCGAGTGAGCGGATCGCCTCGATCGGCTCGCCACTGAGCAGCACCTGACCCTGCGCGATGATGGCCATGCGCGGGCACAGGTCGGTCACGTCCTCGACGATATGGGTCGACAGAATCACCACCACGCGCTCGCCGATTTCCGCCAGCAGGTTGAGGAAGCGGTTGCGTTCCTCGGGATCGAGCCCGGCCGTGGGTTCGTCGACAATGACCAGCCTTGGATCGCCGATCAGCGCCTGCGCGATGCCAAAGCGCTGGCGCATGCCGCCTGAGTAGGTACCAAGCTTGCGCTTGCGAACGTCCCACAGGTTCACCTGCCGCAGCAGCGATTCGACTAGCTCGCGCCGCTCGGCTTTTACGGTAACGCCCTTGAGCACGGCAAAGTGATCAAGCATCGCCTCCGCGGAAACTTTCGGATACACGCCAAATTCCTGTGGCAGATAGCCGAGCTTGCGTCGGGTGGCGTGCTTGTCGGCGAGCAGGTCGACGCCGTCGAGCATGATGCTGCCCGCGTCCGGATCCTGCAGTGTGGCAATCGTGCGCATCAAAGACGACTTGCCCGCGCCGTTGGGGCCGAGCAGGCCGAACATGCCGTGCGGGATTTCCAGTGACACGCTGCGCAGTGCGCGCACACCGTTGGCGTAAGTCTTCGACAGGTCACGAATGGTCAGCATGCATGGCTTCCTTGGCCGTGCGCGCAGCATGCGCACAAAGGCGTTAGTGGCGGTTAGCGTAGGACATCGATAGCGGCTTTGCGTGCGCTCAAGGTAATGCATACGTATGCGTATGGTTTGGTGTACTTTATAGCGATATCTCTGCAAAGGCAGACGGACCGCGCAGGCGTTAGTTATGATGGGGGCCTTGCCCGCGACCGCCATCCCCAGGCGCTACGCCACCGCCATTTGCAGGAGTCCCCATGGCTGATCTGAAAGAAGCCCGTGTTCCCGATATCGGCCAGTCCGACGTTCCGGTCATCGAAGTACTGGTCAAAGCCGGTGATCGCGTCGAAAAAGAACAAAGCCTGATTACGCTGGAATCGGACAAGGCCACCATGGAAGTGCCCGCGCCGTTCGCCGGCACGGTGAAGGAAGTAAAGGTCAAGGTCGGTGACGAAGTGGCTGAAGGCACACTCATTGCCACTATCGAGGCCGATGACGCCACGTCGGAAGCTGCGCCCGCCGCCAAGGTCGAGGCGCCGAAGACAGAACCCAAGAAGGTCGAAGACAAGCAGGCCGAGGCAACCAAGCAAGACAGCAAGCCCGTCGAAGAAAAGCCGGCGCCGATCGGCGGCCGTGCCGTGCTGCCGGGCAATGCGCCCGAAGGCGACGCCGCACCTTCGGCGCGCCCGCCGCTTGATGCCACCATCGTGATGCCAGGCGACGCACCTTACGCCAGCCCGGCCATCCGTGCGTTTGCCCGCGAGCTCGGGGTGGATGTCGCCCAGGTCAAGGGCAGCGGCCGCGGCGGTCGTATCCAGCGCGAGGACGTCAGTGATTACGTGAAGCATGCACTGGCCTCGGGCGCACGTCCGGTCGTCGGCAGCGCCTCGACGTCGGTCGGCGGTCTCAATCTGCTGCCTTGGCCGAAGATCGACTTTTCCAAATTCGGCGAGATCGAGGAAAAGGCGCTCTCGCGCATCCAGAAAATTTCCGGCGCCAACCTCGCGCGCAACTGGGCGATGATCCCGCACGTCACCCAGCACGATGATGCCGATATCACCGAGCTGGAAGCCTTCCGCAAGAAGCTCGGCGAAGAGAACAAAGATTTGAAAGTCACGCCGCTGGTGTTCCAGATCAAGGCGGTGGTCGCGGCGCTGAAGCAGTTCCCGCAGTTCAACGCCTCGCTCGATGAGTCCGGCGAAAAGCTCATTCTGAAGAAATATTTCCATATCGGCATTGCGGTCGATACGCCCGATGGTCTGGTCGTGCCGGTGATCCGCGATTGCGACAAGAAGGGCCTGCTCGACCTGGCCCGCGAGCTGGGCGAGATTTCGAAAAAGGCGCGCGAGAAGAAGCTCGGCCCGGCGGAAATGTCCGGCGGCTGTTTCTCGATCAGCTCGCTGGGCGGCATCGGCGGTACCGGCTTCACTCCGATCGTCAATGCGCCGGAAGTGGCGATCCTCGGCGTGTCCAAGGCGGCGATGAAGCCGGTATGGAACGGCAAGGAGTTCGCACCTCGCCTGTTACTACCGCTCTCGCTGAGCTACGACCACCGCGTGATCGATGGTGCGCTCGCTGCACGCTTCGCCGCCTTCCTCGCCACACAGCTTGGCGACATTCGCCGACTATTGCTCTGACTGCGCTTTCCCTCTCCCATTGGGGAGAGGCTTGCGGCGAGGGACGGCTATCCGCCTGATCCTCGCCTGCGATAGCTCCCACACCTACATCAACGCTCCGCGCCGTTCGTGCCGCGAGTGACTACAAAGGATCTCCCCATGGCCAACACCATCGAAATCAAGGTTCCCGACATCGGCGGCAATAGCAGCGTGCCGGTCATTGAAATTCTGGTGCAGGTCGGCGACACGGTAACGAAGGAACAGAGCCTGATTACGCTGGAGTCGGACAAGGCGACCATGGAGATTCCCACCAGCGTCGCGGGCGTCATCAAAGAGATCAAGCTGAAGGTAGGTGACGAAGTTTCCGAAGGAAGCGTGATCGCCATGGTGGAAGCCGCCTCCGATGAAGCCGTTGAAGCCACGTCACCCAACAAGCACGAGGTGGCCAAGCCAGAATCAGCCAAGGCCGAAGTGGCGAAGCCGGAACCCGCAAAAGTCGATGCGCCCGCGGCCTCCAACGACAAGCCGGCTGCGCCAGCGCCGAAGGCAGCAGGTGAGTCCGGCCGTAAGGCGGATATTGACTGCAAACTTGTCGTGCTGGGTTCGGGACCGGGCGGATATACGGCGGCCTTTCGTGCCGCCGATCTCGGCGTCGATACGGTGCTGGTCGAACGCTACGCCACGCTGGGTGGTGTCTGCCTCAACGTCGGCTGCATTCCGTCCAAGGCGCTGTTGCACGCCGCCACCGTGATCGACGAGGCCGAAGCGATGGCTGCGCACGGCATTACTTTCGGCAAACCGAAAATCGAGATCGACAAGCTGCGCGATTTCAAGACCAAGGTGGTCGGCAAGCTCACTGGCGGGCTCACCTCGATGGCCAAGCAGCGCAAGGTGCGTACCGTCGAAGGCGTGGGCGCGTTTATCTCGCCGAATGAGCTTGAAGTCCAGACGAAAGATGGCAAGAAGCTCATCCGCTTCGAAAACGCGATCATCGCCGCTGGTTCGCAGTCGGTGAAGCTGCCCTCGTTCCCATGGGACGACGAGCGCATCATCGACTCCACCGGTGCGCTGGAGCTGAAGGACGTGCCGAAGAAACTGCTGGTCGTCGGTGGCGGCATCATCGGTCTGGAGATGGCGACGGTGTATTCGGCATTGGGCAGCGAAGTGACTGTGGTCGAGTTCATGGATCAGTTGATTCCCGGTGCCGACGCCGATCTGATCAAGCCGCTGGCGCAGCGCCTGGCCAAGCGGCTCAAGGGCATTCACCTCAAGACCAAGGTGGTCGAGGCCAAGGCCACCAAGAAAGGCATTGAAGTCAGTTACGAGGGCGATAGCGTGCCCGCCGCCACGCTGTTCGATCGCGTGTTGGTGTCGGTCGGTCGCTCGCCCAACGGCGGCACCATCGGCGCCGACAAGGCTGGCGTCAGTGTCAACGATCGCGGCTTCATCACGGTCGATAACCAGATGCGCACCAACGTGCCGCACATCTTCGCCATCGGCGATCTGGTCGGCCAGCCGATGCTGGCGCACAAGGCCACGCACGAAGCCAAGGTCGCTGCCGAAGTCGTTGCCGGTCACAAGAGCTATTTCGATGCGCGGGTGATTCCGTCGGTCGCGTATACCGATCCCGAAATCGCCTGGGTCGGCGTCAGCGAGCGCGAGGCGAAGGAAAAGGGCCTGAAAGTCGGCGTCGCCAAATTCCCCTGGGCTGCCAGCGGCCGCGCTATAGGCAACGATCGCACCGAAGGTTTCACCAAACTGCTGTTCGACGAGGCGACCCATCGCATCGTCGGCGGTGGCATCGTCGGCCAGCATGCCGGGGATCTGATCTCGGAGGTAACGTTGGCGATCGAGATGGGCAGTGAAGCCGCCGATATCGGCCTCACCATCCATCCGCATCCGACGTTGAGTGAATCCGTCGGCATGGCGGCGGAAATCTACGAAGGCACGATTACCGATCTGTATATGCCGAAGAAAAAGTAAGCCTGCGTAGGTTGGGGTGAGCGCGAGCGAACCCCAACATTTCCAGCTACAGCACTTTGAAGTTCACGGCTGCTCTGATGTTTGGCCAATCATTCTTCGCGCAAAAAAACCAGCTTCCGTTCCTTCGGCAGCTGCTTGATCTGCCACTCGGCACGCGAAGCGCTCGACCGATCGGGATAGTTGCGAAAACCAAGTAGCCGCAGCGGCGGATTCGCGCGGGTGTAGCGTGCGCCGCGCCCGCTCACGTGGGCGGCATAGCGAACTTCGAGCCGGTTGGTGATGCCGGCGTAATAGCTGCCATTGCGGCATTCGATCAGATAGACGCACCAGTTTTTGACGAGAGTGGTCGCTTGAGGCGTCGCGGGTTTAGCAACAGGTGATGTCATCACTATCTGTCCATACAGAGAGGTGCGATGTTGCTTGAAATGCGCTCGTAGCGTTTTGTGTGCCGGGTATGCGTAGATGGCCCGCTTGACTCTCCCATCACGTCGCACAGGTTATCAATAACCTGTACTCCAATGGAGAGTCAGCCATGAACAAGTCACTTATTCTTGCTGCGAGTCTGGCGCTAGGCCTCTCTGCTGCGACAGCGGTGCAGGCGCGCCAAGTTTGCCATGACGTGCAGGTCAAACATATCCAGTCGCAGGATAGTCATCGTCTGATCGGTACTGGCGTTGGCGCTGTTGCGGGTGGTCTGCTTGGTCACCAGGTAGGTGGCGGCAAAGGCAAAACGCTGGCAACCGTGGGCGGCGCCGTAGCCGGTGGCGTTGTCGGTAATCAGGTACAGAAGAACGCGCAGAATCAGAAGGCCTACTACACGACCGAACGTCGCTGCGAGGAAGTCGACGACTGATCTGGCTCAGCCAGGAAGACGCAGGTCCAAGGCCCAGACGCAAATCGCGTCTGGGTCTTTTAGCAGGTGGGAGAGGGATGTTAGTAAGGAGTGCCCTGATCACGCTCACGCTTCAGGGCGCGGGCATACCAGAAGAATTCGCTGAGGAAGCGATCGAGTGATTTTTGCGTGCGCGGGTCCGTTGGCTTTCCACCCTCATCCAGTGCCGTGGCTATATGCGGAATAGGGCATAGGCTCGGAACGCTCGGCATACCGAGTTCCGCCAGGGTCGCGCGTAACGCCATCGCTGCGCGCACACCACCGAACGGCCCCTGCGAATAGCAGACGATGCCGGACGGTCGCCAGAAATATTCTTCGAGGAAGTGATCGAGCAGGTTCTTCATCGCGGGCGGTATGCCGTGGTTGTACTCGGCGCTGATGATCAGAAAGCCATCGACACGGCGATACAGGGTTGCCAGTGTTTCCAGTAATTCGGGCGCGGTTCCCGCATCGTATTCCTTGTACATCCGGTCGAGCAGCGGCAGCGGCGTTTTCATCGGGTCGACCAGCACGGCCTCGTGGCCGCGTTCTTCGAGTGCTTTAACCACCAGGCGGGCAGCGCGTATGCCCATGCGTTCGTGGCGTACCGTGCCGAGCAGTACGGCGATGGACAGAGGTTTGGATTCAGTCGTCATGGCGTGCTCCGTAAGTGCAGGCACAATAACTGCAGCGAAGTTGCATTCGCGTGTGCATGAATCACACATAAAAATGCCGGCGCGCAGTACCTGCGGCCGGCATAAGGTGACACTGGAGTTACCAAAGTGTGCCGCGCGGGCCACGTTGGAGTGAAGTATCGCGGCTCAGGCAACCGTCAATGTGACGTCGATGTTGCCGCGGGTGGCATTGGAGTAAGGGCAGACAACGTGTGCTTTCTCTACCAGTGCTTCGGCCTGCGCGTGGTCGAGACCTGGAATCGTGATCTTCAGAGCCACTTCGATGCCAAAACCGGTCGGAATCGGGCCAATGCCGACGTCGCCTTCGACCGTGGTATCAGCGGGCAGGCTGATCTTCTGCTGACCGGCGACGTACTTCAGCGCGCCGAGGAAGCAGGCCGAGTAGCCGGCTGCAAACAGCTGCTCGGGGTTGGTGCCGTCACCGCCGGCTCCACCGAGTTCCTTCGGTGTGGTCAGTTTGACGTCCAGCACTTTGTCGGACGAGACGGCGCGGCCGTCACGACCGCCTTTGGCTGTGGCATGGGCGCGGTAGGCGACTTTTTCGATAGACATGGGTGTGTCTCCTTTGTGGTGGGTGAGTTGAATGGTTGCGAGCGGGTGAAGAGGGTGAGTACAAAACGGCGAATTCGGTCTCTGATATATATAGCTAACTATTAAATAGCACACTATGTAAAAGATAAATGAAAGTTCGTATGGATTTCGTTTGCTCACTCGCTTGTCAGCTATTGCTGGCGAGCTTTTCACGCAAGCCTGTCAGCTGTTTCTTCAGCGCTACCATTTCATCGAGCTCGCAGCCGGTGGCACAGAACACGGCGTTTGGCACGCTGCCGGCTTGTTTCTTCAGCGCGCGGCCTTCCGAGGTCAGCGAGATGATGACCTGCCGTTCGTCCTCAGCCGAGCGTGCACGATCCAACAGTCCGGCAGCTTCCAGACGCTTCAGCAGTGGTGTCAGCGTCGCCGAGTCCAGAAAAAGACGTTCGCCGATATCCGACACGGTCAGATCGTCGCGCTCCCAAAGTACCAGCATCACCAGGTATTGCGGATAGGTAAGACGCAGCCTGGACAGCAGTGTCCGATAGACCTTGTTCATTGCCAGTCCGGCGGAGTACAGCGCAAAGCACAGCTGCTGGTCAAGTTGCAGCAGCGACTTGGTTGCACTTGCGGTGTCTTTAGCCTTCATGGGGTCGCAATATACATAGCGCACTACTTAATTGCAAGCTATCAGAAAAGAATGTCCAAGAGGAGCGCATGGAACCCGACTTCACTGATCACGGCGTTGCCACCGCCCTGCATCCAATCGCGGCCAAACGGCGCGCGATATGCCCCACACCGCATTATTCGTCGTTCATTACTGGCGCTAAACTCATACAACTTACTGACATCAGGAAGAATCGTGACGAAGCTCGCCAGTGGCACGTTCGAAGTGAAAATGGTCCCGCAATCTGCCGAGGAAAATGTCGGCGATGCCAGCATTGGCCGGATGGCGCTGGACAAGATCTTCAGCGGTGATCTTGATGCGACCGGCAAGGGCCAGATGCTGGCGATGCGTGCAGCGGTTGAAGGATCAGCCGGCTATGTCGCGATGGAGTGCGTCACGGGAAGGCTGCATGGTCTTAGCGGGAGCTTTGTCTTGCAGCACAGTGGCACGATGACGCGCGGCGCGCCGCAGCTCAGCGTAACGGTGGTGCCCGATTCCGCTACCGGCGAGCTGGTCGGGCTGACCGGTACGCTGGGCATCACGATTATCGATGGCAAGCATCGCTATGACTTCGAGTACACCGTGCCTGATGCGAGCTGAGCACTTGCCTTAGTTTGTGGTGTCGAACAGATCGGTCTGCGCGTGGTAGCTGTCCTGCTCCACGAAGCCGGCTAGGCCCACACCGACGAGTCGGTACAGCGCATCAGTTGGGCGTTCGACACGCGTACGCAAGGCGCAGGCGATATCGCCCAGTTCCTTGGCTGACAGCGGGGGCTGTGTTGGCGTTAGGCTGCGTGTAAGCGTGCGGAAATCGGAGGTCTTCAGCTTTAGCACTACGGTGCGCGCCACGCGGGCATGTTCTTCAGCAGCAGCGTTGCGCAGATAACCCGCCCAGGCCTTTTCGGCGAGCTGGCGGATATGCGGCTCGAGTTCGTCCAGTGCCAGATCATGCTCGAACGTATCCTCGGCAGAGATCTGCAAGGTCAGTCGTTCGGGTTGCACGGCGTGATCGTCGATGCCACGCGCCAGTTCGTGCAGACGTCGGCCCCAGCGTCCGAAACGCTGCTCCAGTTCGGGCAAGGCGAATACGCGAAGTTCGCCGACGGTGCTGATGCCGAGCACGGCGAGCTTCGCTTCCATTACCTTGCCGACCCCGGGCAGGCGACCGACTGGCAGCGGCGTGAGGAAGGCTTCGACTTGGTGCGGGCGAATCACGTAGAGGCCATCCGGCTTGTTCCAGTCCGACGCGATCTTTGCAAGAAACTTGTTGGGTGCCACGCCGGCCGACGCGGTGAGCTGTGTCTCCTCGCGGATCGCCGCGCGGATTGCCTCGGCGGTCGCCGTCGCCGAGGGCAGGCCGGTCAACGTGGTGGTGACATCGAGATAAGCCTCGTCCAATGAGAGCGGCTCGATCAGCTCCGTGTGCCGCGCGAAGATCTCGCGGATTTGCCGTGACACTGCTTTGTAGCGGACAAAGTCCGGCGGCACGAAGACTACCTGCGGGCACAGCCGCTCGGCGCGCATCGCCGGCATCGCCGAGCGAATGCCGAACACTCGTGCCTCATAACTTGCCGCGCACACCACCGAGCGTGCACCGCGCCAGGCCACCGCCACCGGCTTGCCACGCAATGACGGATCATCGCGCTGCTCGACTGACGCGTAGAACGCATCCATGTCGATATGCAGAATTTTGCGGGGAGAATCAGGCACGGACGCAGCGGCTGGTGGCAGGCGGTTATTCTAAGGCTGTTACGGTCATTCGTTGCTTGTCAGTCCTGTTGGGGCATGGCTTGGTCAACGCTATTCATCACCGCGGCTTTACTGCATCGGAGCGCACATGGCCGACACCTACCGTTATTTTGACCTCAGTCACACGATCGAAAACGACCTAATCACCATCAAAGGCATGCCTGCGCCAATCATTTGTGACTACCTCACCCGCGCGGATTCGCGCGCAATCTATGCCGAGGGCACGGAATTCCAGATCGGCAAGATAGAAATGGTGACTAACACTGGCACTTACATCGATTGCCCGTTTCATCGCTATGTCGAGGGCAAGGACTTGTCGGAGATGGCCATCGAGCGGTTTGTCGATCTTGATGGAGTCGTAGTGAGCGTGGACCATCGTCAGACCTTGGCTATCGACGCAGCCTGTTTTCACGACATTGATGTACAGGGCCGCGCGGTACTTGTGCATACCGGCTGGGACGCGTTCTGGTCAACGCCGGCGTATCAGACCGGCCATCCTTACCTTACCAAAGACGCAGCGGTCTATCTGCGCGATAGCGGCGCAGCGCTAGTTGGCATTGACTCACACAATATCGACGATACCCGCGACCAAAGTCGGCCAGTGCATACGGTGCTGCTTGGCGCCGAAGTGCTCATCTGCGAGCATTTGTGTTGCCTGGAAACGCTGCCGGCGGTGGATTTTCAGTTCAGCGCAGTCCCGCCAAAATTCAAAGGCGTAGGAACGTTTCCGGTACGCGCCATGGCTCGGATAGTTCGCTAGACCACACGATAGATTTCAGGTTTTGACGACACGCGCGCAAAAAAATCATACGGCCGAGATAGGAGGTTGACGAGGGCGCGGCAGGTCAATTCTTCGTGTGCAGGGTCTGCTCCTGCGCTCGGCCTTGGCTGTCACGCCATGATGCATGCAGGCTGCGTCCTTCAAAACGAAGCTGCAGCGTAGCCATGCCGATGTCGGCAGGGAGTGCCAGCACGGCGAGATCATGATCATCCGCAAACATGGCGCGAAGATGCACGCGGCCATCGGCA
>Ga0302313_10000190_pt1 | contig 58132 bp, 23 predicted proteins | sample III_Palsa_N2_2_FD_200454 | JGI IMG/M metagenome (GOLD analysis project Ga0302313, IMG submission 200454) | Peat permafrost microbial communities from Stordalen Mire near Abisko, Sweden - III_Palsa_N2_2 | ecosystem: Environmental > Terrestrial > Soil > Palsa > Peat permafrost | place: Sweden...
CTTTGGTACGGACAGGATTCGCTGCTTTGACTTCTGGCGGCTTGAAGATCAGAAACCTTACCGCGCTGAGATCAATCACAAGCTGGTTGAAGCTGCGGAAAAGTGCGAGAAGCATGGGCTTATCTTATTGCTGGAGAATGAGATGGCCTGCAATACGGGTTCTGGCATGGAGGCGGTGGAGGTGTTGAAGGCGATTCCGAACAAAAACTTTATGTTGAACTGGGATCCGGGGAATTCGGGGACTTTTGAGGGGGATGTGCCTTTTCCGCAGGATTATGAGGCGTTGCCTAAGGGAAGGATTGGGCATGTGCATTGCAAGAATGTGCAGCGGACTCCCGGGGGTAAAAGGGCGTTTGAGTGGGAGCCTGTGGATGTGGGATTGGTGGATTGGGTGGGGCAGTTCAAAGCATTGAAAAGAGATGGGTTCCATCATGCGGTGAGCCTGGAGACGCACTGGCATAGCGGGCCGGGAACGACGCCGGCGGAGATCTCTGAGTCGTCGACGCGTATCAGTATGAAGGGATTGAAGGAGTGCCTGATGAAGGCGGGGATCAACTGCTAGGTGCGAGCAAGTGAACAGGCAGTAATGACGCAGGTTTTCGCTGTTTTTTCACGGTGAAAAATACGGAGGAGACGGTGACTTTTTACGGTGCTACGGACGGTGACTACGGTGGAATTTCACCGTGACGGTGACCGCTCGGCACGGATGGGCCTATAAAGGGAAGATGTGGACATCAGACTGCGAACTTCTGATAAACTCGGTTATGTTGTTGGCAAGGCGCTTGTGATCGTGAAGAGCCCGAACCTGGACCCTGCGCCGACGACGAGATAGAAGGTGAAAAGGCTGAAATTAGCCGATCACTTCTAGTGACGTAATATCCGGGTTGCAAGTCAATCTGGGGACGTAGCTCAGTTGGTTAGAGCGCTGCCCTGTCACGGCAGAGGTCGCGGGTTCGAGCCCCGTCGTCCCCGCCATAAACCGCTCACGAGGAATGGTTTATGGCCTATCTCTCTGACCTATCCTGATAACTCACAGTCGACAATCCTTCAATATGACTGCTTCGCCTGAGGCTAATTTACGGTTGCCGTAATCTGCTGGAGCGACGATGGTGTGCTGAAGCCTGCGGGCGGGGCGCCTACGGTGATGTTCGTCGTGCCCGAGCCTACGGGATGGAAGGTGAATGTCTCAACGGTATCTCCGGGCTGGAAGGTGAGCGGGCTAACCAAGACTGTGCCGGCTGCCGTATTGGAGCTGGTGAGCGCCATGCTGAGAGTCGAGCTCTGTGGGTTGATCTGTGCACTGGTGATGTAGTTGAGTCCACTGTCCAATACGGCCGGGTACATGGCGATCAGGGTGTCGGGACTTGTGGTTGTGGTGGAGAAGCTGGTCGCCTGGATGATGAAGCCGGAGGGCGAGACGGTAATGGGCAGGATGGCGCTGGTATAGCCGGGGGCGGATATGGTCAGGTTGGCGTTGCCTTGCGCGATTCCCTGGATGTAGACCTGCTGCTGCGTGGTTCCGGTAACGCCGGGGATCGTGACGAAGGTGGTGCCGGTGGTTGTCGGGCTGTTCGACACTAAGGCGATGGCGGGATTGCTGCTGGTGATTGTGATGGTCAGGCCGGCTGCGGGGGCAACCGAGAGGCTAAGCTTCTGCGGGACTTCAAGATCGTAGCCGGTAGCGACTGCCGTGCCGACGGTGGTGATAGACGGTGCGGTAACGGTCGCCGTAATGGAGGTAACGCTGGGGTTGTTGGCTGCGCCGGTAAAGCCTGTTGGCTGCGTGGGGATGGAAAGAGTTGTGGCTCCGGCCCCAAGCGGGGTGAAGGTGGCGTTTCCGCCGTACGAGCCTGCTGGGAAGGCCATCGGGGTTGTGATCGTTCCGATACCGGGGAGGGAGCTGCTGAGGGCGATGCTCTGTGCGTTACCTGGGTTTAGATAGCAGCTGATGCTGAGTCCGCAGTAGTAGAGAACATTGAGTGTGGTGGGATTGAGGACTGCCAGATAGACGCCAACCGGGGTTGTCGCGGATTGAGTTGTGGTGCTGAAGCTGGCGGTGCTGAAGACGAACCCGGATGGGTCTACGGTGATGAGACCGGTGGTGCTGGAGGTAAAGCCCGGAGCGGATACGGTGACGGTGGTAGAGCCTGCGGCAAGGCCCTGGATGTAGAACGCTGGAACGGAGCCGGTGATGCTGTTGAAGACGAGAGTGCCGCTGGAGCCCAGTACGGAGCTGTTCGTAGAGAGCACGGCAACGGATGGGTTGGAGAGGGTGATGGTGACAGCGACAGGGCTGGGCGGCGTCTGCGGCAGGCTGAAGCTGGAGGAGACATAGACGCCTGCGCCGGTGGTTGCTGTAAGAGCGGCGAGTTGTGGTGCGGTGACCGTCGCCGTAATGGGAGCGTTGTTCGGTGGAGCGGGGTTGGTGAAGCCGGCAGGCTCAGTTCCCAGGGTGATCGTGGTTGTGCCCGCCCCGGTTGGGGTGAAGGTGGAGTTTGCAACGAAGCTTCCGGCTGTGAAGGTCAGCGGGCTGGTGAGGGTGCCCACGGCCGTATTCGAGCTTGTTAGCGAGATGCTGGTGCTTGTTCCCGGATTGAAGTAGCAACTGATGCTGAGACCGCAGTAGTAGAGGGGATTGAGCGTGCTGGGATTCAACACGACGAGATACACCCCGACATTGGTGGTGGAGGAGAATGTCGTGGTGCTGAAGTTTGCGGTATAGAGTTCGAGAGTCACGGGATCCACGGTGACGACGCCGGTGGTGTTGGAGGTAAAGCCCGGAGCAGAGACGGTGACGGTTGTGGAACCCGCGGTCAGGCCCTGGATGTAGAACGTTGGAACGGAGCCGGTGACGTTGTTGAAGACCAGTGTGCCGCCGGTGCCGAGAACCGAGGCGTTTGTGGATAGGACGGCAACCGATGGGTTAGAGAGGGTGACAGTAACGGCGACGGGGCTGGGCGGCGTCTGCGGCAGGCTGAAGTTGGAAGAGACATAGACTCCCGCGCCCGTAGTTGCGCTGATGGCAGCGAGTTGCGGCGCGGTGACCGTGGCCGTGATGGGAGCGTTGGTGGTGCCAGCAGGAGTGGTGAAGCCCGCAGGTTGGGCTCCCAGGGTGAGCGTGGTTGTGCCTGCCCCGGTTGGAGTGAAGGTGGAGTTTGCAACGAAGCTTCCGGCTGCAAAGGTCAGTGGGCTGGTGACAGTACCCACGGCCGTATTCGAGCTTGTCAGCGAGATGCTGGTGCTCGTTCCTGGGTTCAGGTAGCAACTGATGCTGAGGCCGCAGTAGTAGAGAGGATTGAGCGTAGTGGGGTTCAATATCACCAGGTACACGCCGACGTTCGTGGTGGAAGAGAACGTCGTGGTGCTGAAGTTTGCGGTATAGAGCACCAGGGACACAGGATCTACGGTGATGGTGCCGGTGCTGTTGATATAGCCGGGGGCGGAGACGGTGATGGTTGTAGAACCGGCAGTAAGGCCCTGGATGTAGAACGTTGGCACCGAGCCGGTGATGTTGGTGAAGGTCAAGGTTCCATTGGAGCCAAGAACGCCCGATCCGGTAGAGAAGACCGCGACGGCGGGGTTGGCGATGGTGACGGTGACGGTAACGGGGTTAGGTGGCGTCTGCGGCAGGCTGAAGCCCGAAGAGATGATATAGACCCCGGCCCCGGTGGTTGCGTTGATGGCAGCAAGTTGCGGCGCAGTCACCGTTGCAGAGAGGGTCCCCGTTGAATTTGCGGCGGCGGTAAAGCCTGACGGTTGTGCTCCCAGGGTAATCGTGGCTGTTCCCGCTCCGACCGGTGTGAACGTGGAGCTGGCTGTGAAGCTGCCGGCGGTGAAGGTGATAGGACTGGTGACAGTGCCTACGGTCGTGTTGGAACTGGTAAGAGCGATGTTGAACGGGCCAGTTCCTGGATTGAGGTAGCAACTGATGCTGAGGCCGCAGTAGTAGAGGGGATTGAGCGTGCTGGGATTCAATATGACCAGGTACACCGAGATGCCGGTGGTGGCGGAGAACGTCGTCGTACTGAAGTTGGCGGTATAGAGTGTGAGGCCAACCGGATCGACAGTGATGACGCCCGTAGTGCTGGAGGTAAAGCCCGGAGCGGAGACGGTGACGGTTGTGGAACCTGCTGTCAGACCCTGGATATAGAACGTAGGAACGGCGCCGCTGATGTTGTTGAAGACGAGTGTCCCGCTGGTGCCAAGGACCGCGGCGTTTGTGGATAGGACAGCCACTGCGGGATTGGAGAGGGTAATCGTGACGGTGACAGGACTTGGCGGCGTTAGCGGCAGGCTGAAGTTGGCAGGAATATAAACGCCTGTCCCGGTGGTTCCACTGATGGCGGAAAGCTGGGGAGCAGATACGGTTGCCGTGATGGGGGCATTCGTCGTGCCGGCGGTGGGAGTGGTGAAGCCCGCAGGTTGCGCGCCGAGAGTGAGCGTCGTTGTCCCGGTGCCGGTTGGAGTAAATGTTGAGTTCGCTGTGAAGCTTCCGGCGGCAAAGGTCAGTGGGCTGGTGACGGTGCCTACGGCCGTATTCGAGCTTGTCAGCGGAATGCTGGTGTTTATGCCCGGATTCAGATAGCAGCTAATGCTGAGGCCGCAGTAGTAAAGGGGATTGAGCGTAGTGGGATTCAATATCACCAGGTACACGCCGACGTTTGTGGTGGAAGAGAATGTCGTGGTGCTGAAGTTTGCGGTGTAGAGCACCAGAGACACAGGATCCACGGTAATGACGCCAGTAGTGCTGGAGGTAAAGCCTGGAGCAGATACGGTGACGGTTGTAGAGCCCGCAGTCAGGCCCTGGATGTAGAAGGTCGGAACCGAGCTGCTGATGGTGTTGAAGACGAGCGTCCCGCTGGTGCCAAGCACCGCAGCGTTTGTGGAGAGGACAGCCACCGCAGGATTGGATACGGTGACGGTGACGGTAACGGGATTGGGTGGCGTTTGCGGCAGACTAAAGTTGGTGGACACATAGACGCCGGCTCCGGTCGTTGCGCTGATGGCAGCGAGTTGTGGCGCGGTGACGGTTGCGGTGATTGGGGTATTCACGGCGCCGGCCGGAGTGGTGAAGCCCGCAGGCTGGGCTCCTAGAGTGAGCGTGGTTGAGCCTGGTCCGGTGGGGGTGAAAGTCGAGCTCGCAGTGAAAGCCCCTGAGGGAACGACGATGGGGCTGGTGACTGTTCCCACGGTTGTGGTGGCACTCGTCAGCGAAATGCTGGCGCTTGCTCCCGGGTTCATATAGCAACTGATGCTGAGACCGCAGTACGAGGACACAGTGAACGCGACTGGATCGAGCAACACGAGGTAAACCGAAACGGGGGTGGTGGCGGAGAACGTCGTGGTACTGAAGCTCGCGGTATTGAGCACGAGGCCCACTGGATCAACCGTGACGGCGCCGGTAGTCGTTGTATATCCGGTGGCAGCGACGGAGATGGTGGTCGATCCGGCGGCCTGACCCTGTATATAAAACGTCGGAATCGTAGTGGTCACGTTCGAGAAGCTGATGGAAGGTGTGCCTGCTGTGGCCGCGTTGGTGGAGAGCAATGCGACTGCGGGATTGTTGCTCGTGATCGTGACGGTGACAGGATTGGGTGGCGTTGAGCTGAGGCTTACGCTCTTGGATACGTACACGCCTGCGCCGGTAGTTGTCGCTCCGACGTTGATGGTGCCAGCCACAGTGACGGCAACCGTTGCTTCTGCGACGCCGGGATAGTCGGCTCGGATTGTTGTTGTTCCACCACTGACTCCGGTGATAGGAACGCTGGCCGTGTTCGAGTTCGCGGCGACCGTGACCGATGTGGGCACAGTGGCGATTGCGGGGCTATCGGAGCTTAGCGTGAACGTGAGGCCGCCGGCTGGTGCGGGCGCGCTGAGGGTGAGCGTAACGGGTGTCGGTGTTGTGAGCGGAATGCTGGCCGTGGCGGGGAAGCTGGCTGTCAGCGAGACGCTGATGTTGCGAATGTCCGAGGCAAAGCCGGGGGCGCTCGCGGTAACGGTAGTCGATCCAAAACTCACGCCTGTAATCTGTGGGTTCTCGACGGGGATTTGGAAGCCGGCGGGAATGAAGACGCTTGGCGTAACCGTGGCGACCGAGGGGTTGCTGCTGGCAAAGCTGACGGTCAAACCGCCGGATGGCGCAGCGACTCCAAGGCTGAGAGCCAGACTGGTGCTTTGGCCGAGCGAGACAGTCGGAATCTGGCCCATGCTGATCAGTGAACTGGTTGCGGTAACGCTGGCGGAGCCGGCCAGATAGCCGCCCCCGCTTGCTGTAAGCGAAGCGGTGCCGCTCTTGACGCCGACATAGGTGAAGCTACCCGTCGTTCCACCCGCGGCGACGTTAACACTGGAAGGCGAGATCGTAACGATGGTGGTATCAGAGCTCGCGAGGTTGACCGTCAATCCGCCGGTCGGCGCTGCATGGCTGAGCGTAAAGGTGCCGGGCAGGGTAGAACCAACGCCGACGAGCGGACCGGAGGCGTTCAGCGTAATCGGATACGGAGTGATGCCGAAGGTGGCGCTTGTGGCCGGCGTAAGCGGCGCGCTGGACGCGACCAGCGTATAACCACTGGCAATCGTGTCGATCTGCAGATTCGAGAACGTAGCAATCCCGTTGGTCGGCGTCTGCACAAGAGTGCCGCTGAGATTGCCGGCAGCGGGGTTTGTGCCGATGGCGATTGTCACCGGATTGGTAGCGTTGGTGACGATGTTTCCATGGATATCTTCCACCGCAACCTGCACGGAGGGGTTGATGTCCGTGCTGATAGCTGTGTTAACGGGTGGGGTAATGAAGGCAAGCTGTGCGGCATTGCCCGCTGCCGTGAGACTAAGCGTTGAAGTGGCAATCCCGCTTGTCGCATACCCGGCGGCGATTGCAATCGCCTGGACTGTGGTGGTGGAGCTCACCTGGAACGCGGCGGAATAGACTGAAGACGAAGTCGTCGGAGTCGTGCCGTTGGTCGTGTAGTAGATGGTCGAACTCGCCGTCGAGTCAGTGATGGTTACATTTTGTGTGCCGACGTAGTTGCCGGTTGCAGGAGCGATGACCGGAGTTGCAGCCTGCGGAACGATAGGAAGATTCCAGGTCGTCGGGCAACTCTGAAGTGTCGGCTGATACGGCCCGGTTGCACTGGCGAGGCCGAAGATGGAGCACGTATTCAACGTTGGGTACTTGAGGATATTGAGCATTGCGCCAATGGTGTCTGTCGGCGCGGTTCCGCCCGAAGGCGTGGTCAGGGTAAAGAGGTGGCCGCAAAAGCTGCCGTCTCCCGCGACACCTCCGGCAGAGTTGATGCAGCCTGCGAGGACATCGCCCAGTGTCTGTATCTCTATGCTTGAGGCATAGTATCCGGCAGGTAGAGCCGGTCCCGGGACAGTGCCCACTGCGGTATTGGTGTACTCATTTACCTCCGCGAGTGCCGCGACGAACTCCGTGGCATCTGCCGATGCGGAACCAAGCGCAGAGTAGGAGCTCATGTAGCTGGCAAGCGGAGCGAGCGAAGCCACTGTCGTGAGCTCATCCACGAAGACATAGGTTGAGGCGGTGAGATTGCCGCATTGGCCCAGCACGGCCATCATCGAAAGAGCGGAGTTATTGGTCCCGGCTACGAGACCGGGATTGCCTCCAACCGAAGTGAGATAGACCTCCGTTGTAGCAGAAGGGCAGTGGTAATCGTTAGAGATGGTGAAACCACCTGCTGGAAATGAGTTAAATCCATTCCCGGCATTCGCATTGCTGTTGGTTGCATTGCCACTGCCATCGCTGGTTGTCACCGTTGCGGTGATGAGAGCTGTGGAGGTGGAACCATCTCCAGACGCACCGACAGCATAAAGCTGAATCAAAGATCCTGTCACAGGCTGCTGACCACCGTGAACCAGGCCCGAAATCTCCCCGATATGAACTTCTTCGGAAGGGCTGACGCTACCGCACCCGCATGCGACGAATGAAAGTATCGTCAGGGCCAAAAAGCAGGGCCAGGTTGACGGGGAGCAGAACGACAACGCGTTCGCGGTTTGAGGGAACTGTCCATGAAGATTCTTCATGAAATAAGACTCCTGTAGCAGGCACCGGCTCAAAGTGGCTCATAGGTGATGGCTCACTTGGCGTTGTGCCTGGATGTGTGGGGGGCCCATATTTCAGAATCTTGATCTTGGGAGGACGGACTACGGGGAGATTAAAGACTAAGGTGCAATCGGCTCTGCATAGGAGCGACGCTGCTTGCGATCAAATAAGCGGTCGATTTGTCATAATACGCCCATTGCACTCTATGGCAAGCTAATTTTGTCTAAAGATTGTTTTTGCCCATAAGTATGCCATCCGCGAGAAGCGCCCCTGCCGCCCTACTTTGCAGGCGGAGCGCCGGGCATTTCGAGGGCGAGGTAGTCATACATGACGTACGCGTCGTCCGGTTTGTAGTTCGTCTCCAGCAGCTCGATGGTGTTGCTTCCCGCATGGAGGCGCGACAGCGGAATAGCGACGTTTTTTACGGAGTACTTGTCATGGGATCCCTGGCGGAGGAGCGAGTTGCCCTCTTCCAGATCGGGCGAAACGGTGGTCACGACCGTGCCGTTCACGGAGACCTGGACCTGCGCGCGGTGACCGGCCCCGGCGAAGGCAAGGATGAGGTTCGCATCGCCGCTGGGCGGGGTGTTTGAGGGAAGGTTGAACTTGATCTGCCACGGCCAGGGTTCGGGGTCTTTGCCCTGCGGGTGATAGCTGGATTGGGCGTAGTTCCAATCTTTGGCGGGAGTGCTGACGCCGACGGTATAGACGAGCGGGTTGGGGAACTCAAGCGGAAAACCCTTGTAGAGGTACGGCATGAAGAAGTCCTTGCCGTGGTGAAACTCCGTGGTATCGCGGTCGGGCGTGCCGATCTCCCACGCGAGCCAGTTGCCGGTGCGGGGAACTGTCCACTGGACGTCGCCGAGGCTGACATCTTTGCCTGCGGTGACGGTGACGTTGGCCTGCGAGTACTGGCCGGCTTCGCCGTCGACAAACGCATAGAGGGTATAAGCGCCGGGACGTGCGTTGGGAATCTTGAACGAGCCATCGGGCGCCACGCGAGACCAGTACTGGTAGTTCTTCGTCTCGGACTGGAAGTCGAGACCGGGAGGCGGCTGCGTAAGGCCGACCCAGCCGCCGGCACCGGTCTGGCTGGGCTTCAGCTTGTCAGACACAGTGAACTTGCCGGAGACAGAGCCTCGCTCCGCGGCTGAGGCGTACTCGGGAATGCCGGTGAGCCAGGCGTAGGGCCATGCCGCTTGCTCGGTAGCGGCCTGCTGCTGGGCATCGCGCCACAGGCTGTCACCGTCGCCGCCGGCGTTGAGATAGAGCAGGAAGGGGCCAAAGACCTTGGACCAGGAATCCCCGGCGGCGACGGAGATGCCCGTGTCGCCGTAGTGATTGCGGCCGAAGTGGTGCGTCATGCCGGCGTCAAGAGCGGTGAGGTCCTGCTTGCGCGGACCGTCGTTGTAGTACTCGAAGCTGCCGATGACGGTCCACGCGCCGAGCTTGTGGATGTCGCTGGCGAAGCCGAAGGTGCCGATGTCCTCGTAGGTGGCGCTGTAGCTGTACTTGCTCTCGCCCTGCTTGGCCCAGGGACCGGAGCGAAAGAACGAGATCTCCTTGATAGGCGTGGGGATTCGCTGGGCGAGCTCGGCGGGTGTGGGCATCACCCAGTGGCGCGTCTTGTCGACGTAGATCTTTTCGAGCAGCCACTTATCGCCGACCTGCGGTGTCTGCCAGACGATGCGCCACTCACCGACGCTGGTGGCGGGATAGTTGGCTGGATGGCTGAGGATGGCGTAGACGTATAGGCCGGTGTTGCCCTTGCGCAGGACATAGTGGATGTCGATGTCAAACGCGTGCGGCTGCGAGCCATCGTACTTCTCCTTGCAACCGACGTCGGCCATCTCGGGTGTGTCGGATTTGACGGTGCAGGTGGCGTGTTTGGGGTTCTGATAGCTGGCGCCGCCGTCCATGCTCCAGTAGATGGCCTCGTGATTGCCAACCTCGTTGATGAAGTCGGTGCCGTGATAGCGGAAGTCGGTGATGGTGGCCGATGGGCCATTGAGCGTTACCTTGACGTTGCCGTTATCGAAGTCGTAGTTCTCACCGTGGTGGGCGAGCGTGACCTTGCCCTGGTCGCCGTTGCCGCCGGGAACGGTGCTGGCAAACGCGAGGGCAGGGAGCACTGTTGCAACGAGAACGAGAGCGAGGATGCGGCGATAGGAAAGCGCTTGCATGATTAGACCTTGAGGGTTGACGGCACAGCCAGAGATTAGGTTTCGCGTGAACTAGAAGGAACGCAGTGAGCTGGTTGGGGGTGCAGTGACCGCCTGAACGCTGACCGTAGCTGATTGCAGGCCGGCGGCTGTGGCTGAGACGGTGACCGTCCCCGGCTGAGCTGCTTGCAGCATCAATATAGACCGGCCCTGAAAGACGTGGCGCGTATCGGCCTGAAAGGGATCGTGGTCCACGTTGCTGCCGTTATCGACGGCCCGTATGAGGCCACCCGCTGCGGTGAACTTAAGCTGGTTGCCGGCATCGGGCACGACGGTGCCGTTGGCATCGACGACATCCGCATGCACATAGAGCACCTCCTCCAAGCCGGTGGCGAAGCTGGCGCGCTCCGGGGTCAGCCGGATGGCAACAGCCTGACCGGCAGTGCGAAGCTCGTCACGCGCAACCTCATGGCCGTCCGTGTAAGCGACGGCGGTGAGGTTGCCAGGCGCGAAAGGAACCTTCCAACTAAGCGGAGAGGCATCGGGATGCAGCTTCTGACGGCCAAGCGACTTGCCGTTCAGCAGCAGGTCAGCCTCTTCCGCGTTGGTATAGACCTCGACACTTTCGGTATGCGGTCCGCGGTCTGTGGGGCTCCAGTCGAGGTAGAGCGATTGATGCGATTTGGGAAGATTTTCGTAGCCAGGATCGATGGCCGTCTTGTCGTTGGGAGCGATGCGGCGTGCGATGTGGATATTGGGAGTAGTAGCCCACCAGCTCTCGCGCTCAAAGGCACGGGCGTGCGGCGCGGCGGTGCGGTCGAGCAGGCCGGCGCTGTTAGAGAAGAGCGGCCAGCCGCCGCCTTCGCCAGCCTCGCCTAGGTAGTCCACGCCGACCCAAAGGAACTGGCCGGAGTATGCAGGATGGTCGCGCATGGCGAGCCACTGGTTGCGATCGTGGGTGTTCTCCGTGCCGAGGATCTTGCGGGACGGCTTCTGCGTGTGGGCCGCGAGCAGCTCGTTCTCGCGATAGTTCTGGCCCACGACGTCGAGAAGGTCGGCGAGACCGTTATCGTAATCATGGCTGACGTTGGGGCGGAAGAGCGCCTGCGTGACCGGGCGCGTGGGGTCGTTCTCGTGGAAGTCCGTAACCAGCGCAGAGAGGATCTTTTTGGCAAGCTCGGCGTTGGGCGTGTCGTGAATCTCATTGCCCGCGCTCCACAGAATGATGCTCGGGTGATTGCGATCACGGCGCACCGAATCGCGAGTGTCCCGCATGGCCCACTGCTGGAAGTAGAGGTGATAGTCGTAGGGATTCTTGCCGACCGTCCAGCAGTCGAACATCTCATCCATCACAAGAAAGCCGAGCCGGTCGCAGAGATCGAGAAACTCAGGCGAGGGTGGGTTATGCGCCGTGCGGATCGCGTTGACGCCAAGAGCCCGCAGCGCAAGCAGGCGCCGTTCATAGACGGCCATAGGCACCGCAATGCCGAAGGCGCCGCCATCGATGTGCAGGGCAGCGCCCTTGATCTTGAAGTTGCGGCCGTTGAGCCAGAAGCCCGTGTCGGCGTCGAAGTGAAACTCGCGAATACCAAACGCGACGGCCTCATCATCCGCAATGGCGCCCGGGGTGGAACGCAGGCTTACATGGAGTGTATGCAGCGCAGGGTGGTCGATATCCCATAACTCGGGATGGGGCAGCGTAAAGGCCACGGTAATATCTGCGGCTGAGTGCGGCGCAACCGTGGTGGGCTTCGACGCGATGGGCTTGGTCGTGTGCAGACTACTGCCGTCAGGTAGCTGAAGCTCAAGGCCAAGAGCGACCACGGCGGGCGCATCGGACTCGTTGACAACCGTGCTGCGGACGCTGATCGTGGCGGAGTCTTTCGTTGCTACAGGTGTAGTCACGAAAGTCGACCACGGCTCCAGGTGGACGTCGTTGAGGATAACGAGACGCACCGGCCGATAGATGCCTGCACCCTGGTACCAGCGCGAGGCGGGCTGTTGGGAGTTATCGCAACGCACGGCAAGAACATTCTGCGCGCCGGTGCCGAAGTTGAGGTGGCCGGTAAGTTCGTAGTAGAAGCTCACCGCTCCATAAGGTCGCTTCCCGAGATGGAAGCCATTGATCCAGACGTCACTGTTCGCCATAACGCCGTCGAAGACGACGTAAATATGTCTGTGCGCGTCGGTTGAGCTGAGCGCGAAGTTCTTGCGATACCAGCCGACACCTTCGGGGAAGAAGCCACCACCCTGACCGGAGGGGTTGGATTGCGCAATCGGACCCGCGATGGCCCAGTCGTGCGGGACGCTGAGGGAGCGCCACTTGCTGTCGTCGAAGGCGGGTTGCTGGGCGTCGCTGGCATCGGACTGCAGGAACCGCCAGGAGCCGTTGAAGTCGACCACCTGGCGGGCAGGGAACGCCGGTTTTGCCTGGGCTATCGCCATGGAAGCCTGCGCGTAGAAAGCTGCTAACAGGCAGAACGCGGCGATTCTGGTAGCGATCGTGCGACGTCGATTGCAAGGTATTGCTGGATGCAGCGAATAAGCCAAGGCCCGTCTCCATCGGTATGACGTGTTGTTTGCGGCGCTGTAAGAAAATGGTGGGCGTCGCAGGTGCAGACCATCATACATTTCTGGTAGTTTTCTAGTGAAACATTTTCTCCAATGGATTTGTCGTCCTGCGGCGGAGCAGCAAAGAAGTAGCAATCGGAGAGGGAATGACCATGAATATGTTGTCACGCCGGAAGTTTCTAGGCGCCGCAGCCGTTGCCGCGGCGGGATTGCGGTCCGGCTTCGGCCCAATGCAGGCAGTGCTGGCCGCCGGGCAGTCCAGCGACAGTTATATTCCACCCGCTTCGCCAAGGCAGAGGTTGAACTTCAACATCGGCTGGCGCTTTCTGCGCGACGATCCTTCCGGCGCCGAAGCTCCAGCGTTCGATGACGCAAAGTGGGCGGAGGTAAGCACGCCGCATACATGGAACGACGTGGACTCCTTCCGCACGATCATCTCCCACGGCGGCGGCGACCGCGGAACATATAAGGGCATCGGTTGGTATCGCAAGCACTTCAAACTACCGCAGGATCTGGCAGCCAGCAAAATCTTTCTGGAGTTCGAAGGCATGCGCCAGGCCGGAGACATCTTCCTGAACGGCAAGCCGGTCGGACTATATGAAAACGGTGTAACAGCATACGGATTGGACGTCACCAGCAGCGTCCACTTTGGCGAGCAGGAGAACGTTCTAGCCGTAAAGGTGGACAACCGCACCAACTACCAGGAGCGTGCGACGAGCACCACCTTTGAGTGGAACGCAAACGACTTCAACCCGGACTTCGGCGGCATCAATCGCCACGTATGGCTCCATGCCACGGGGAAGATCTACCAGACGCTGCCGCTGTACTACGGGCTGGAGACCGAAGGCGTATACATCCACGCGGACAACTTCAACCTAACTGCGAAGTCAGCGGACGTGACCGTAGAAGCACAGGTGAAGAACGCCTCAGATGACCGCGCAACGGTCGCCCTGTCCGTCGTAATCGTCGACCACACCGGCCATGTAGCCGCACAGTTCGATGCCGATGGCGTCGATATGGTGAACGGCGAAAAGGACATCGTGACCGCAACCGGCGGACTGAAGGACGCACGCTTTTGGAGTGTGGAAGACCCGTATCTATACGACATCTATACCGTGCTGAAAGTGGACGGCAAAGTGGTAGACGTGGCGCGTGAGACAACCGGCTTCCGCCGGGCGGAGTTCCTGGGCGGCGCAGGCAAAGGCGGCGTTCATCTCAACGGAAAATTCGTCTACCTGAAAGGTTTTGCGCAGCGCTCAAGCGATGAGTGGGCCGGCCTGGGGCAGGCTTATCCGGACTGGATGCACGATTACACCGCGCAGATGATCCGCGCCTGCCACGGTAACTACATCCGCTGGATGCACGTATCGCCGCAGAAGGTTGATGCGGATGCACTGGCACGTTACGGCATCATCCAGGTGTGCCCCGCAGGCGACAAGGAACGCGACCCCTCGGTGGCGCGCCAGTGGGACCAGCGCCTGGAGGTGATGCGAGCCACGATGATCTACTTCCGCAACAACCCAAGCATCCTGTTCTGGGAGGCGGGCAACACGGTCGTGACCGTAGAGCACATGCAGCAGATGGTCGCGCTGCGCAAGCAGTACGATCCCGCGGGCCAGCGTGTCATCGGTGCACGCGGCAATGGAGACGATGCCGCCAACAACGCGATCACCCCGGTAGCCGAATACTTCGGCGTCATGATCGGGCAGGACCCCAAGACCGACGAAACCGTGGCGAAGAGCGGCATCTTCCGCGCCTACAGCATCGCGCGCCGCGACCGCGCGCCCATCATCGAGACCGAAGACTTCCGCGAGGAAGGCGCACGCCGCTATTGGGATGACAATTCGCCGCCATACTACGGCTTCAAGAAAGGCCCGAACGATACCTACGAGTTCACCTCCGAGTCCTTTGCTCTGGCTGGCGTAAAGCGTTACTGGGAGTATTACGCAAACCGCATCTCGAACACCGACCCGATGCGCGCAAAGTGGTCGGGCTATGCGTCGATCTACTTCTCGGATTCGGACGCAGATGGCCGGCAGGACTCAAGCGAAGTAGCCCGCGTCAGCGGCAAGGTGGACGCGGTACGACTGCCGAAGCAGATCTACTTTGCACATCGCGTCATGCAGAACGACCGCCAGGACCTCCACATCCTCGGCCACTGGAGTTATCCGGTGGAGAAGAAAGTAGTGAAGACCGTCTACGTGATCGCGAACGTAGAGTCGGTCGAGCTCTTCGTCAACGGCAAGTCGCTGGGCGTAAACAAAAAGCGTGAAGACGGCTACGTCTTCTCGTTCCCAAAGGTGGAGTTCGTCCCCGGCTCGTTACGCGCCGTAGGCAGCATTCAAGGCCAGGTCGTCGTGCAGCAGGAGCTCACGACAGCCGGCCCTGCGGCAGCCATCAAGCTGACGCCAATCGTAGGTCCGAGCGGCCTGCAAGGCGACGGCGCCGACGTTGCTCTGATCGACGTTGAGGTCGTCGACGCCAAGGGCATACGCGTGCCCACCGACGACGCGCGCATCGACTTCACCTGCACCGGCCCCGCCGTCTGGCGCGGCGGCTACAACAGCGGCAAGACCGATTCCACCAACAACCTCTGGCTGAACACGGAGCTCGGCATCAACCGCGTCGCCGTGCGCTCCGGCTTTGCTCCCGGAACGATCGTTGTCACAGCCACGCGAAACGGCCTCAAGTCTGCCGAGGTGCGCATCGAACAGAAGCCAGTGAAGGTGATTAACGGTCTATCCACGCAACTCCCGCAGCGGCTGCCACTTCAGGGCTAAACTCCGAGCGGAAGCACACCTTCCACAGCGATAACATACGGCATACCGTTGTTGACGCCGGGGATCTCGACCGTTAGTCCGTCAGCCGCTTGCTTGAACTTCGCGGGAGCTCCGGTGGCAACATGCGTAACGCGCTCCACCTGGCTTCCGCCGGAGCGCAGCGCCTGTATCTTCGCTTGGCCATTGAACTGCTTGCCGCCGAAGCCGAAGACAAACAGCTTGCCGCCCCGCGTAGTGAAGCGGAAGTCCGATTCAGTCGGCCGAGCATAGCCACGCCCGCGCAGGTAGTCGCGCTGGTCGGCAGACGAGCCACCGGCCCAGTCAGCAGGCGGCGTCGCAGGCACATGCGGGCCTTCGCCATAGACGATCCATGGCCGCGTACCGTTGATCGCCGAGTCATTCGCCTTCATCCACACGCCAATCTCGCGCAGGATGCTCTGCTGGTCTTCGGGGATAGTGCCGTCGGCCTTCGGAGAGATATTCAGCAGCAACCCTCCGCCGCGGCACGTCAACTCCACAAGCTCGGTGAGAATGTCCTGCGTCCCGCGAAGCCGCAGGTCAGACGTGTAGCCCCACGAGCCGGTGCTGATCGTGTCATCGCTAAGCCATGGCCCGGGATAGATCCACTTCGGCGCGCGCACAGACTTCTCAAACGTAGAGATGCTCCCCGCGAGATACGCCTTGTCCTTCGCGACCAGCGACACATCTTTACGCTCCCCGGCCGCGTGGTTGTAGTAGAAGGCAGCCATCTCCAACTTCACCTGGTCATACGCGCGGTCGTTCACGCCGTTATCGAGATAGATCAGATCGGGCGAGTATTTCGTGATGAGCTCCTTCAGTCGCGCCAGCCAGCCGGCCTGAAACTCTGCCGAAGCAAGGCCATCATTCATCTCCCCCGGCTGCGGAGGCCCATAGAACTGCGCATACTTCGGATCGAACTGATCGTTCGCCAAACCAGCCTTGGGATACATAAAAGTGTGGTGCTCCATGCTGTGGTCGGAGACGCCAAAGCGTAGCTGCTGCGCGCGCACGGCCTTGCCCAGGTCGCCGATAAGGTCGCGCTTTGGTCCCATCTTGCCCGCGCAGTAAGGAGTCAGATCGCTATCCCAGTTCAGCCATCCATCGCTGTGTTCGGCGACCGGCACAACGAAGCCCGCACCAGCCTGTTTAAACAACGCAGCCCACTGTTCGGGCTGCCACTTCTCCGCCTTGAAGAGCGGAATAAAGTCCTTGTAGCCAAACTTGTCTGGCGCGCCATAGTGCTCGGTATGCCACTGTATGTCAGCGGCAGAGGTGTACATGTGCTTGGGATACCACTCGTTGCCGTGAGCAGGCACCGAGAATAGCCCCCAGTGGATGAAGATGCCGAACCGGCTCTCCGCAAGCCACGCAGGCGGATGATAGTTATCGCGCAGGCTGTCCCAGTTGGGCTGGAAAACACCCGCAGCATCTGCCGTTGATGCGTATGGCAGCGCGGCCGCGGCTGTGCGCAGGGCTGGCGCGCTCAGCAGCAGAGCGCCGTTCTGTAGTAGGCTGCGGCGAGTCAGTGTCATAGTCGTTCCTTCGTGCAGGTCAGTGGCGGCTAGCGGCCATACGGCGTGGCGCTGGAGGTAAACGGACTAGCCGGCACATGGAAGTCGCTCAGCGGATCGGGCTTGGCTGGGTCAAAGGCAGCAACATCGGGAACAAGATACGGCGCCAGCGGCAGCCTCTGGTCGCGAATGCTCTGCACCACGCAGCGAGCGAGCTCATACGCTCCATAGGCGTTGAAGTGGGTATCGTCCTTCAACTCCAGCGGCTGGTCGGGGAAGGTGTTCGCCGGGTAGTGGACGAAGGCCTTCAGCGTACCCGCCGGACCCATGGTTTCGAAGAGCGTCTTGCTCATGGCGTTCAGGTCGATAAGCCCGAGGTGATCTTCCGTCGCAAGATCGCGCATGGCCTGCGGATAGTCGCCAAGCGTCTGCTTGATCTGTCCGGTCTCGTCAAAGACACGGCGGTTCATCGATGTCACAAGGATCATGGTCGCTCCGCGCGCCTTGGCTTCCGCCTCATAGGTGCGCAGCAGCTGCTTGTACTCGTCGATAGAGACAAACCCGCTCCCCGCTTTCTGATCGTTATGCGCAAACTGGATCAGCAGAAAGTCGCCCTTCTTCATGGTCGAAAAGATCTTGGCAAAGCGGCGCTCGCCCGTAAAGGCCTTGATGGTCTCGCCGGACTCAGCCTGATTCGAGATCGCAATATTTTTATCGAAGAAGACAGGGATCATCTGCCCCCACGCGGCCCAGGGCTCCTTATCCTGGTCCACAACAGTGGAGTCGCCGGCCAGATAGATAGTAGGCACGTTGACGGGCTTAATGGAGATCGAGCGCACACTCGGATGGTCGCCATTGAACTCGAGCGTGAGCTTGTCGTCCCAGTCCAGCGCACCAATCTCACGCTGCTTCAGCTTCACGGGTTCGCCATGCACGATCGCGGGCAGACGCACATTCACGTTGAACACAAAGGTGCGCGAGCCCCCGGCAGGAACGGCAGCCTGGTAGACCATCAGCCGTCGCGCCTCGGCCTTCACGGTGACGGTGGAAGCAGCAGGGCCGCCAAGTTCCAGCGTCACCTGGTAGTTGCCGTCACCCTCCGCAAGCGAAAAGAAGAAGGGCTGCGTGCTGGAGCAGGCGCCGTCCGCAAACGTCGCAGGGGCGGGCTGCAGGTCCCACCCGAAGTTCTTGCCGGCGCCGCCCGTGTAGCGTGTCTGCGCGGTCAGCGCGAGCGCTGTCTTCGAATTGGTCGCGCAGGTGAAGGTAGCAGCATTCTGGGCACAGAGCGGTGCAGCGGCGGCGAGCAGCAGGGCAGCGCGGCATCGTGAAAGGAGGGCAGAAGGTACGATCATCATGTTTTCCATCAGGCTTCGAAGTGAGTTCGTTGCGCGCAACAGCAGGAAGTCGCCGCGCGTGTATCGTAACTCATTGAACATACTATTTGAAACTATTTACCATTTGACATTCGTCGCCGCCGATCCGTACAGTACAACCGTCACCCTGACGTACGATCACAACATTACAGGCCTAAAAAGGCAAAAGAAGGCTATCGCGGAGGTTCGATGAACAGGCAATGTGTTTGGACGAGTTTGGTGCTGACTTTGACGATTGGCGCTGGTGCAGCCATAGCGCAGAAGCCCGCTCCGCTGCCGACGCCCGCGCAGCAGGCAGACATCGATAAAGACACCGCACGCCACTTCGGCAACGCTCCCGCCGATCCGGGTCCGCTGGCCACCAATCTCTCGTCCGAACTGACGCCCGCAGCCATCGACACAGCGGCCCGCAAGGTTGCGGACTGGGAGCTCAAAACCTGGCAGCCGTGGTTCGACCAGACCTGGACCTCGAGCGTCCTCTACACAGGCTTCATGGCCACCTCGCAATCTACCGGCGACCCGAAGTACCGCGACGCCATGGCAGACGTCGCAAAGAAGTACGACAACTCTCTCAAGGACCGGTTCCCCAACGCAGACGCGCAAAGCATCGCGCAGATGTACCTCGAGTTGTACCTGCAGGGCGGCAAGAAGGATGCAGCCTTGATCGCCCCAACCCGCAAGGACCTGGATTCGGTCATCAATCTGGATACATTAAAGTCGGGCGATCCGCGCATTCCATGGTGGTGGTGCGACGCGCTCTACATGGCTCCCCCGGTCTGGGCGCGTATGTATGCCGCGACGGGCGACCGCAAGTACGCTGATTACGTCGACAAGCAATGGGCCCGCACCTCGGACCTGCTCTACGACAAAGAAGAGCACCTCTACGCCCGCGACGAGAGCTACAAGACCAAACGTGGCCCGAACGGCAAGAAGATCTTCTGGTCGCGCGGCGAAGGCTGGGTGATGGCCGGCATCGCCCGCACATTGCCGTACCTGCCCGCCGACGATCCACACCGCGCATTTTACGAGCAGCAGTTGCGCGAGATGGCCGCGCGCGTAGCTCCGTTGCAGGACAAGGACGGCCTCTGGCACGCCTCGCTCCTCGACCCCGAAGACTTTCCACTGCCGGAGATCTCCGGTTCCGCACTGATGACCTTTGCGATGGCCTGGGGAGTGAACGAGGGTGTGCTCGATCAGGCCACCTATCGCCCCATTATCGAGAAGGCGTGGCGCGGAATGTTGCAGCACGTCTACGCCGACGGACGCCTCGGAGACATCCAGCAGACCGGCGCGGAGCCCGCATACTACCTCCCCGGCTCCAGCTTCGACTACGGCGTGGGCGCGTACCTCCTGGCGGCCCCCGAAGTAAAACGCATGGTTATCCAGCAGGCGCAGGCCTCCGCGGCAATCACTGACCCCGGCCAGACCGTGAAGTTCGACGCGCCAAAGAACCTCCGCAAAGGTGTGCCGACGATCTGGCTCGTAGGCGATTCCACCGTCCGCAACGGACGCGGCGACGGCGCTAACAACCAGATGGGCTGGGGTGATGAGCTGGCCATGTTCTTCGATCCGTCCAAGGTGAACATCGTGAACCGCGCCATCGGCGGACGCAGCTCTCGAAGCTACATCGCCGAAGGGCACTGGGCGGACCTGCTGCCGCAGATTCAGCCCGGAGACATCGTCCTCTTTCAGTTTGGCCACAACGACGGCGGAGCAATCGACGATCCGGCTCGCGCCCGCGCATCGCTTCCGGGCATCGGCGATGAGAGCAAGGAGATCGAAAACCCGGTCCTCAAGCGCCACGAGACCGTGCACACCTTCGGCTGGTACATGGCGCAGTACGTGCGCGACACAAAGGCACGTGGCGCAACCCCGGTCCTCTGCTCACTGATCCCAAGGAAGATCTGGAAAGACGACAAGATCGTCCGCGGCAAAGACTCCTACGCCGGCTGGACGCAACAGGTAGCCGAAGCGCAGCACGTAGATTTCGTCGACCTCAACGAGATCATCGCCCGACAGTACGACGCCATGGGCCAGCCGGCCGTGGAACCAATGTTCGGCGACCCTCACACCCACACCACAGCCATGGGAGCGACCCTGAACGCCGCCAGCGTAGTAGCCGGACTCAAGGGTCTAAAGGACGACCCGGTCGCCAAAGACCTCTCGGCAAAAGGTAACGCGATTCCGGCATACCGTCCCTAGCCGTCGAAAACGACGGTCACCGTGACGGTGAAATTCCACCGTAAATCCCGTCCGCAGCTCCGTAAAAAACGACCGTCTCCACCGTGTTTTTCACCGTAAAAACAGCGAAAACCCGCGTCGCGCAGGGTCTACGGATTAGTCAGTTCTACGGTGCCGATCTTTCCGCTAACGGCATCGCGCACCACGAACCGAATCCGCGTCGTGTTGGCGGGCAAGCTATAAGGAACAGCAAACGCGGCAAGGCTATCGCCATTCTGCGTGGGGTCGCCTGCGGTGCGCGCAACGAGCTCTGTGCCAAAGTGGCCCAATGTTTTGTTCTTGTTAGAGAAGGCCACAACCATGACGGAGATCTCAGCCTGGTGCAGGTTGTTAGCAGTGTCGCTCCAGTTGAGATCCTTGAGCGGGATCGTCAGCTTGAAGTTGGCAGGATCTTTCCTCTGAGCCTCCACGTTGATGCCATCGAACGACATGTCGCTCATGGCCGCAGTGGTGATGTCCATCTTCAGTTGCGCATGCGCCTCCTGCGGCTGCATGTTAGGGATAGCAAAGGGGTTAGGTGTATCGCTCAACCGCGGATAATAGCCGTCGCGGGTGACAACAGTCAGGCTGGGATCCTTCAACACAACGCGAATGCGTCGATAAAGATTAACATCGGGATTCTTATCAGTCGGGCTATAGGAGACTGTGTAGTAGTTCGAACCCTGCTCGATGCTGGTAGCAACCTCTTTATCAATGTCATTGCGCGAGAAGAGAGCTGTGCCTCCTGTTGCAGGCGCAAGCGTAGAAAACTTGATCTGATCGGAGTAGGGCTGGCCATCGCTCAGATCTTCTGCATTCTGCAGGTCTTCCGGCGTCTCCATGGGAGCAACGCTGGTGAGGTTCACAGTAGGGTCGATTGTAAAAAGCGTTACGTGCGACTCAAGCAGCGTCTGTGTAATACGCTTCATAGCACTCTGCACCGCGTCGGCGACGACAGCTGACATCTGCAGGACATCGAAGCTGGGGAAGCCAGTGCCAACCCAGATGATCGTCTTGCGTCCAGGCGTGCCGCCAGAGGCCTTGGCAATCTGGTAGAGCGCACCCAGCGTGTTGCTCATGCGCTCGGCGCCACTGGCGCCACCATTGCTGCGCATCATCTTCGCGGGCAGGGAAGGCATGTATTTCTTCAGTGACTCTCGCAGAGCCTCGCGGTCCTGCGTATAGTCGTGGACCACCTCGAAGCGCGTATCGGTGGCAACCAGAAGCACCGTGGGCTGCGGCATGATGGCGGGCTGCGCATCCAGATACTTATTCAGGCAGTAGCGCGAGTAAGTCATGTCGCTGAACGCGGTATTCATCTCGTCCATAACGAGCACGGTTGTTGGCGCATCACCAATCTTCTTGAGGTCTGCTGCAGAGGTAACGACCATCTTGCCCATATCGACCGCGGGCATGTGGTGTACGGAGGGTGGTTCGAAGGAACGCATCCGCTGTGGGACTTTGTCTTCAAGGATGGTGAAGTCTTCCGGTTTGAGGTTGTTGACCGGCTTTCCACTCTTATCGGTAACGCTGATGTCGAGCAGCACGATCTGCGTGCTGACGTGGAGCGTCAAAGGTGCCTGCGACGACTGTGCTGCGTCCTGCGCATGCACGGCTGGCGCTGCATAGAGAGCGGCAAAAGAGAGAAGTGCAGCGAGACATAAGTACGGCTTTGATTGCGAGCGCATAAACAATAGACGCAATGCAGTCAGCGAAAGCCGCTCACATTGCGCCTGCTGCCGATCGGCGATGGGGAAAGTCACATAGGCCTCCGGCCAGTTCTTGACGCGATGATAAAAAGCGAGCGTGACGGAGCACCTGTTGCCAGTTGCTCCGCCACGTTCAGGGGTTAAGGTCTGGTACCGATACTGCCATACATGGACGCGAGCGGCGTCTTGACGGGTGAAGCGACGCCGACCAGATAGTAGAGATAGCTGCCGGCCGTAGTTTCGAACCAGATATTTCCGGAGGAGTCGATAGCGACACCTTCAGGCGCACCGGCATTGATGCTGAACCCAGCGCTGGAGCCGAAGCCTGCGACTCCTGTTCCGGCGGGAGAGAGTTGAGTGACTGTGCCCGTTGTGCCGTTGGTGGCGAACTTGGCGACTCCAGCGACGGTGTTGGTCACCCCTTTATTGGATACCCAGAGATTGCCGGAACCATCAACAGCCATTCCGTAAGGCGAATACAGCCCGGTTGCAGCGCCGCCAGTGAAGGTTGCGTTGACGGTCGCCGTAAGGCTCGATCCGATGTTGGCATAGTAGAGATTGGCGTTATCGGTGAACCACATATTCCCATTTGCATCACCGGCACCATCGTAGGCGCAGTTGGAAGGCAGCGTCACGGTTCCCGTTGACGTTCCGGTGGTGGTGAGCATTAGCGCATTATTAATGCGCGGGACGGCAAAGCTGGTGCAGGTGGTTGTAGAGGAGAAGCCCCAGGCATAGTTGTTGTTATCGATTGCAACGTTGTTATAGATGCCCGTACCGCGCCCGATTCCTTCGTAAACACTTTGATACGAGGCGGCTGCAGGAACACCGCTAAGGTAATAGCGACCCGAGACGGGAATGTCGCTCATGAATAGATTGTTGCTGCCGTCAATGGCGAGCGCACCGGCTGAGGAGCCGGTGAGATAACCGGTTGCGGTGCCAGTTTGAGATACCTGCACCGTCAGACCGCTAATCAAGCTCGCGGAGGTAAGGGTGCCAGGTGAGGTGGCGCCATAAGCATCGAACCAGGCGTTATTGTTGGTATCGACGGCGAGGGAAAAAGGACGCCCGTAACCCAGAGCGTAGCTCGCGTTGGCCGTGGTCGTCGCGGTCGCAGCCGTTGTGGAGTCGGCGAAATAGGAAAGCGTATAGCTGGGAATATTGGCTGTTGAGACGTCGAGAAGTAACAGTCCCGCCTGGTTGAACTGATTGACGTAATTTCCGGCGGTGCCACTGCCGCCGCCGGTCCAAATGTTGCCTTTGCCGTCGATGGCGACGCTGGCGGCATAGACGGTGCCGACCGCGCCGTTGCTGGGGTTTTGCGTCTTCCACGCAACGCCGATGGTCGTATCGACAGGTGTAGTCGCGTAGTAGGGTTGGAAGGGCGCGGTGGCGGAGATGTTCGACCAGAGGGTAGATAGATACGTTACCGAACTCGTGGAGTTATTCCAGTACCTTGATCCGGAGTAGAGGGCCGGGTTGGGCAGGGTAGCCATGTTGTAGGCAGATTGTATGGTATCCACGGGGACAGTGTTGGTTGGAGTCGTACCGCCGTTCGTGATGGTGGTCAGCGTGAGAACGCCGGCGGAACCAGTGCAGAGATTGCCGGTAGAGTCGTTGATGCACGTGGCCAGAATGTTCGCGAGACCGTTGATCTTCTGGGAGTCAGGATTGATGGTGGTGGTGTAGAGCGTGCCGCTAACGGTGTTGGAAGGGAAGCTTTCGCCTGTCGATCCAGTGGCGATGCTAGCCAGATTGGCAGTTTGTAGGAACGCATTGGCGAGACCAGTGGTATTCGTAGAGGGCGCACCGACGGTCCAAGGCACAGTGCCCGAGCCGGTATAGGGCGGCGTAACGGCGGTATTGATGCTCATAAACTGCTGTAGCGCCGTGACGGCGGCGATTGTGGTGACCTCGTCAATGAAGACGGAGGTGGCGCCTGTGGTGGCACTGCACGGTTGTGGAATCGCCGCCATCAGCGCGATCGAATTGTTGATTCCTCCGCCCGAGTTGCCGCCGGTAGATGTCAGGTAAAGATATTGGCCGGTCGTGCATGGCGAGACGCCGCTGCCGTTATCGAAGGTGAAGCTACCATCTGAGGCGGTGGTTGTGGACGCAATCTTGGTTGCGCCCGTCCCATAGGCGCCGGTGGTGCCGGCCGCCCAGAGAATAACAGTGCTGCCGGTGACAGGCTGCTGGCCACCGTGAACGAGGCCCGCAAAGCGCCCCGTGTGGGTTGTGGGGTTGTCCCCCGAGGTCCCTGTGCCGGAGGAACTGCCGACACCACTGTTGAGCGCACAGCCGCTGAGAAGGATCGTTCCTGCAAACATCAGCATCAGTGATCCGAAGATTCGAGTTTGGAAAGCCTGCTTGTAGAGCATGACAATTCTCCTATTGGTTACTGCTTGATTGGAAGGCATGGTGTTTTTTTGTTGTGCCGATGAGTTCATCATTGCTGGATGGTCACCTGGATCGTCACGCTGTGGTTTGCGCCGCCCGTACCTATACCCGAGACGGTGACAGCATAAGTTCCCGGCGTGGGAGCGAGCAGAGCATGACTGCCGCAGGCGACAAGGGGAGACAGCAGCCCCGCCAGCGCCAGCACATACATGAGGTTGCTCGCGGTTACCGCGCGCATAAAGCGCCGCCGACGGCGCAGAGACCCTGCACCCAGCAGAAGCAGCAAAGACGCGGCGGGCAACATGCAGAGGCGGACCGTCGACCCGCCAAATGGACCGCTGTTTTTGGCGAAGCTGGCCTGCGTGATGATGCTCAGCGTGCCGCTTACGGCGGTGCCGGTACCGTCCAGGTAGAGAGTGTTTGGAGAGACGGCGCAGGTGGCGTAGATGGGCAAGCCGGTGCAGGTAAGGCCAACCTGTCCGTTGTAGAAAGCGTTCGTCCCGTTGTTCACAGGGGTGGCTGTGATCGCGATGGAAGCCGTCTGGCCTGCCACAAGAGTCACAGTGTTGGGGGTAAGAGAAAGCGTGTAATCCCCCGGATAAACGGCCATCAGTTGCGCCACAGGCGAGATCGACGCCGCATAGGTGAGGTTGCCAATGTACTCGGCCGTGAGGCTCTGCGTTCCCTGCGCAAAGCTGCCCGTGTAGACGAGAGTCGCCACGCCGGCTGCGTTGAGCGCAGACGTGCCGAGCAGCGTCGCACCGTCGAAGAACTCCACGTTCGTTGTCGGCACGGTGCCCCCGGCAGTCCCGGTAACAACCGCCGTCAGCGTGACCGGGGTGCAGGTGTAGTAAGCCTGAGCGCCCGCAAGCGTGCAGGTCGTGTAGTTGTAAGGAGTCAGCACGGCGATAGTGCTGGGCGAGACACTAAGTGTGGTGCTCGAAGGTGTTACACCAGCGGCGCTGACGGTCAAAGTAACAGTGGACGAAGTATTAGTGGAGTCGCCGGAGTAAGTAGCGACGGCGTTGTGGAAGCCTGGGCTTAGGCCGCCGCTGATAGCGAAGTTCAGCGTCGCTGCAGCCTTCTGCTGCCCAATAAAGACTCCGTCAATAGACAGCGTGATAGTTCCGCTCGGCGTGCCGCTGCCGCCGGAGAGGGAAGTGGTGAGTGTTAGTGGGTTATAAGGCAGTGGCTTGCCGTTCGCCGGACTGGTAACGGCGAGCGCCAGTGTCGTTGCAGTGGTTGTGCCTCCGGTGGCGGTACCCGTGAGTACCACGAGCGATTGGTTCACAACATTGGCCGAAGGAGTGAAGTCGGCCGTGCGGGTTCCACTCTGCACGGGGTTGAAGATGATGCCGAGTTCGCAATCGCCTCCACCACCGAGCGGGTTGGAGAAGTTGCAGGGTGACGTGGTCCCGGTGCCCAGCGTGTAGTCGAGAGAGTCGAGATAGAAAATGCCGGTGGTGTTGGTAAACGCGGCCGGCGCAGGGCCACTATTGCTCAGAACGACTTCCTGCGCAGCTGTCGCCGTGCCTACGGTGGAGGCAAAGGCGAGCGGTAGGCTTGTGCGATTCTGTACGACTATATTGCCGCCGTAAGCGGTATAAAGGTTACCCTGCGCGTCCAGGAAGACGCCATCTGCGTTGGTGGCGTGACCGTCCGGCTCTTCATAGAAGGTAGAACCTGGGACGATGCGGACAACATCTTCACCGGGGCTTACGGTTCCGGTGGTGCAGTTCTCGGAGGTTTCGGTGGCATAGATGCCGCCTCCGCTATCCATTGCGATGGCGTAGGGTGTGCAGAGTGGTGGGCCAACCACGGTGGCCCCACTGCCATTTGCCGGAAGGTAAGCAACCTGGGCGAGGGTACCGTCGGCGACGGCGATATTGCCCTGCCAGTCGACGGCCACATCATCGGGCGCTTTGAGGTTGCTGAAGGTTGGGACATACTGGGCGGTGGCTGCTGCGCCTATGGGTGCCACAACAACGCGGATGTTTGTGGTATCGGCAACATAGATATTGCCGAAGCCGTCGAGTCCCATGCCGCGCGGGCCAGAGAAGCCGGTCGCGACAACATAGGCATCATTACCGTTGATCGCACCATTTTCATTGGGCAGCAGCAACATACGGCTGTTACCCATGTCGTCGACGATCACATTGCCGGCGCCGTCGATCCCGATCGAACCGCAGCTAACGCCGCTATAAAGCACTTTGCCAACGGTACCGGTGAAATTGGTCTGGATGATGCGGCTGTTGGTGTAGTCGCAAACGTAGACGTTGCTGGCAGCATCGACCGCAATACCGCGAATCACGGAGAGAGTTTCGCCACCGACGACACTCCCTGATGTAGTGCTGGTAGGAGTGATCGAAACGCCTTTGTTCAGCGGATTTGTCGGGTTATCGAAGTTGAAGGCCGGCGCGTAGAGAACACCACCGAGGTAAGCGGTCAGCAGCGACTGCCCAGTGGCAGCGGTAAAGGTAACGGCGCCGGGACGTACGCCGGCGGTTACAGGTGTAAAGGTTATGTTGAGAGTGCAGCTCTGTCCGGCTGCATAAGCCGTGCCGGCAACGCAGGTCGAACCACTGGCATTACTGTACTCGCCGCCGCTGAGGCCGTTCGTGAGCACATTGATAGCTGCCGGAGTGATCGCCGTCGCAAAGGTGAAGGTCAGCGTATAGACAGGTGAGGTCACGCCAGGTGTGAGCACTCCAAAGCTCGCAGCATCGGCCTCCCACTTGTAGATAGTTGTGGCGTGTCCAATGAAGAGGGCGAGATGGTGATCGATAGCCAACTGCCCGGGCGCAGTGACCGTGGGGATCAGGGTAATCTGGCTGGTGGTGACTGGCGCACCCCCGGTAAAGGGAACCTTGACGACGCGATTGTTGCCGGTGTCAGAGATGTAGACGTTGTTATAGGGATCGACAGTGACGCCAGTGGGATCGACCAGTCCTGTGCCGACGGTGGTGGCTGTTCCGCCCACAGGGATGTATACGACGCGGTTTCCGGTGCCGTCAGCAACATAGACGTCACCCAGGCTGTCGACGGCAACCTGTTGCGGATTGATCAGCGTGCTGCTCAGCACCGTCTGCGTACCCGAGGCTGTAATCTTCACAACTTGCTTGTTGGTGGCATCAGCGGCGTAGACATTCCCAGAGGGATCGACAGCAACACCCGTAAGTGCGCCAAGACCGGTGCCGAGCTGCTTGGCCGTGGAAGTCGCTAGCGCACCGTTCTGTGAGAGATACTCCGTGACATGACCGGCGGTGCCGTTAGCGATGAAGAGATCGCCGCTACCGTCAGTTGCCAGGCCAGCAGGGGAGGTGAGTCCAGATGCGACAGTGGTCTGCGCGCCCGCGCCACCGGCAACCAGTGCAACCAGGCCTTTGGTTGCATCGGTGATGTAAAGATTGCCGGAGATATCGACAGCCGTGCCGACAGCACTGGATAGTCCCGTGCCCAGCAACGTCGTCGCGGTCACGCCACTGCCGTTGGCGTCGGTCGTATAGATCGACGTGGATGAAGTTGTGGTACTGGTTGCGTAGACGGTGCTGCCTGAGTAGCTGGCCGTGTAAGTGGTGGAGGCTGCGGTGAGAGCGGCAGTGGTGTAGGTCGCAACGCCGCTGGACGAAATAGGCGCCGTGCTGAGTGCCGTGGTGCCGCTGTAAAAGGTAACCGTGCCGCTGAAGCTGCCGGTGACGGGACTACCGACAACAGTGGCTGTCAGTACGCTTGTGTTGCCCGAGGTCAGTACGCCTGGGGCGGCGGAGAGCGTGATCGTAGTGGGCACGATCGTCACAACATCGGTCATGGCGGCGGACGTGCTGGTGATGTCGTTGCTGTCACCCTGGTAGACGGCGGTGATGCTGTCCGTGCCGGCCGGTAGAAGTGTGGTCGTCAGCACCGCGGTGTTACCTGTGAGCGCGACAGTACCGAGTGACGCCTGGCCAGAGTAGAAGGTGACATTGCCCGAGGGAGCGGCGGAGGGCACGTTTACATTGCTGACGGTGGCCGTCAGAGTAACGGGCACACTGGCATAGTTTGCCGTCGAACTGATGGCCAGCGTAGTCGCAGTGCTTGCCTTGATAACGGAGAAGCTGAAGTTTGCCGACGCGCTGGTGGAGTATGTGCCGTCGCCGGAGTAGTACGCCGTCAGCACATGGGCTCCAGCGCTGATTGAAGACAGAGTCACGCTCACGGCGCCGTTATTGAGCGCATCGCCAACAGAGACGGGAGAACCATCCAGCAGCAGGTCAACGCTGCCGGTAGGTGTTCCTGTACCGGACTGCGGAGCTACGATGACACTCGCGCTAAGAGTCGTGCCGAAGGTATACCCACCAGAAGGCTGCGTGGGAGTGACGTTCAGCGTCGTCGTCGTGGTCGTGTAATTGCCCACCGTTACGGTGATGCTTGAGGAGGTCGAGCTGCCATAAACGCTGTCGCCCGAGTAAGCAGCCTGGATCGCATTAGAGCCCGCCGTCGTGAAAGACGTGCTCAGCGTGGCGATGCCGTTGGCATTGAGTGTCCCTGTGCCCAGCGTCGCGTTGGTGGTTGTGTCCTTGAAGGTGATGGTGCCGGTAGGCGTCTTCAGGCCGGTGATCGTAGGCACCGTTGCGGTCAAAGTCAGGCTCTGGCCTACAGCCACATCCGTGCCGGAGGAGACTAGCGTGACGCTCGACGTCGCTGCCACAACCGTGAAGCTAAAGGTAACGGCGGGTGTGATTGGCGCGTAGTTCTTATCGCCGGCGTAGGTGACGCCAATCGTATGGCTGCCGAGCGCAAGCCCGGCGGGGATAGAGAATGTCGCAATGTTAGACGCCAGGCTGGCAGAGCCCGTCGGCGTACCGTCGATCGAGAACGTCAGTGGACCCGTCGCCGCTGTAGTTGTAGTTGTAGAAGGCTTGGCCGTCGTCGTGATAATCAGCGACTGACCCGGAGCAGGGGAGCCGCTGGAGGGTGTGGTCAGCGCCGACGTAAGCGTCACCGTGCCAGAGACCGCCGTCGAAGAGGTGCCGGTAAGGTTGATGACGCCATTCTTAGGCGCATTGGAACTGATCTCGATAGTCTCGTTGCGTGTGCCGCTGGACTGGGGAGAGAACTCATAAGACAGGTTGCAGGTGAAGCCGGCGACCAGCGGGATACTAAAGCTGCAGGCTGGCGATGCGGGCGTCGAGGCAATGAAGTCAGCCGTATCGTAGAGATCGACAGTGCCGCCATTCGTGTAGAGAGGCGACTCATTGCCCGAGTCGCTCAGGATGACCGACTGTGCCGCGGTCGTTATACCGATCGCCTCCGCTGTGGCATAAGTCAAAGTCGATTGCAGGCGGTTGATGACAGAGAACGTAGCCACCTGGTTGCCGGTGTCCTGCGTGGTGTAAAGCGTGCCTGTGGAGTCGTCCATCCAGATATCGAAGTCCTTGGCGGCGCCCACGGTAGAGAGTGTCTGATCGGCGCCTATGAGGGTGCCGTTTTCGTTCGGGATGCGGCCAATGACGCTAGCTGCTGAGGCGCTTACCCAAACGCTGCCCGAAGCATCGAAGGTTATGCCCCATGCGCTCGTGAAGCCACTGCCCGTCTCGTAGGGCGTGGCGCCCGTGGCTGGCACATAGAGAGCTTTGCCGGTGGTGCCATCAGCTGTGGCGATATTTCCGTAGAGATCAACAGCGACTCCGACGCAGGCAGTCGAGTAGGTGGTGAAGGGAAGTTTCGTGGGGACGGTGCCGGCGATCGCAGCAGGGATCTGTTGCTCATAGACCGCATTGGCGCTCGCGTCGCACCAGAAGATATTGCCGCCGACATCAGTCTTTGCAACGCGCGCGCGTGAGTAACCGCTTCCGAGAGTCACTACGTCGGTGGTCGTATTCAGCGTGCCGTTTTCATTCGGATATAGGATGACCGTACCGCTGCCGGTGGCCACGATGAGATCGCCTGCACCGTTGATCGCGACACCATTATTGCCCTGGGTGGCGATAACATTGGCTGTGGTCTGTCCGACTGGTATCTCCAGGATGCGAGACGGGTAGACAACCGCTGGGGAACTGGTGGTCGTGTATCCGTCCTCAGCGAGAAAGATGTTGCCGGCGGCATCGGTGGTGATGCCGCGCGGGGTGGTAAGGACATTGAAGGGAGCCGCTACATTATTGACGGTAGGTGTGACCGTGGTCAGCGTACCCGGATCGAGGGTCATCAGCGGTCCAAGTCCACCGCCTCCTAGAAAGACCCTGGCCAGCACCTTGTTGTTCACGTCATAGAGCACAATCGCCCCATAGCGCGGTCCAACACCGACCGGTGTGAAGGTGACATTGACAGTGCAAGTGTTGCCAAGAGCGTAGTTGCCGGCAGCGCATGTATCCGCACCGGCGTCTTTGTAGTCGAGTCCTGTAATGCCGGTCGTCACAACCTTAATGGTCGTCGGCGCAAGGGCAGCCGTAAAGTTCAGCGTGACAGGGAAGGTCTGGCTGGTGCTGGCGACAGGCAGCAGACCAAAGTAAATCGCTCCTGCCGTATAGCGGTAGATCGAAGTCCCCGAAGTGATATACACCGTTCCGCGTGAGTCGAGAGCCAGTGCTGTTGGCGAAGCAATGCTGGTAGTCAGCACATTCTGCACAGTGGTCGAAGGCGCTCCGGAGACATAAGGTACCTCCAGAACACGGCCATTGCCGGTATCGGCAATATAGACATTGTTGGCCGCGTCGGTTGCCACACCCACGGGTGCGTTCAGCCCCGTGCCGATACTCGAAGCCGCGCCGCCTCCGGTCGGAAGATACACGACCTTATTTGCGCCGGCGTCCGTCACGTATAAATTCCCAGCGCGATCGACAGCCACCTGCTTCGGTGCAGTCAGCGCGCTGTACAAGACAGTCTGCGTGGTGCCGGAGAGCTTCACCACCTGCTTGTTAGTTGCGTCGACGATGTAAACATTTCCGCTCAGATCGACAGCGACGCCCGTGACCGTGCCCAGGCCGGTGCCCAGGTTCGTCGTCGCACTAACATTGAGCGCCCCACCCTGGTAGGGAATCTTCACGACATGGTTGGAAGTTCCATCAGCGATATAGAGATTCCTGACGGTGTCGATAGCAATCTCCCCGGGGGACGAAAGTCCGGAGAGCACCGTGGCCGGCGCAATATTGCTGCCTTGTAGTTCAACCAGGAGGCCGTTGGCGCCGTCGGCCGCATAAAGATTGCCGAGCGGATCGACCGCTACGCCGGTAGTGTTGCCCAGTGTGCTGGTGATCACGGTCTGTGAGGTGGCGCTGACCTGCGAGACGCCGCGCTGTGTGAACAGCGCAAGCACTGCGATGACGGGGATGATCTTCCAGACGAGTTGCGTTAACTTCTGCATCGTATTGACTCCGGCTGCTGGGAAACTTGGCCCATGTGCTGCTGTAAACTTCGCGACTTTCAATCCCACTGTGTTGCTCCTTGGGTCTTTACTGGGAAGACTGTTCAGCTTGTTGCTAACTTCGTCAGAAGTAGAGCCGCGCTCCGCCAGATATGTTGCGCGGTCTTCCCGCGGACCCTATTCCTAAATAAGCTCCGGTAATCGGCACCTGGACAGAGGTTTCGGGTACTGTGACGGTGTTGATGTTCAAGAAAGGCACGCTGAAGTTCGGATGATTGAGAACGTTGAACGAGTCAAAGTTGACCGTCAACCGATAGCGCGCGGTCAGTTCAAACGTCTTGCGTATGGAGAGGTCTACGTCGTAGAGGTTCGGTCCGAGCACATTACCAACAGGAGCATCACCCACGCCGACGATATAGTTACCCTGGCAAGGCGAAGCAGCAGGCACGCCCTTCCAGGCGGACGCCGTGTTTGTTGGCGTGTAAACGGTGGGCGCCGTGAAGTTCTCAAGCCCCGCACCGGCGATCGTCGCGCTGGAGGGCGTGGACGTATAAAACCAGTTGGCGGACGTGTGCTTATAGAGAACCGGATAACCACAGTAGTTAGCCCGGCTGGCGACGCCCAGTTCATCCGTACCGCTTACTGTATTTAAGGTGCCCCCCTGATACCGCGCCGTGCCGGTAAGCATCCATGAGGCGAGTGCCTGGCGCATTACAACATTGTGTCCTTGCAGCGGGCCGACCTGAACAATATAGGTCGAAGTAACAACGTTGCGACGGTCGAAGCTGGTCGGGCCGTAGTTGTACTTCTTCGAGTAGAGTTCGATGTGGTCGACATCACCATCCGCGCTGCCTGTCGAAAGCGCCTTGGAGAACGTGTACGTCAGCGTAAAGCGGCCCTTGCCGACGCGGCGGTTCAGGTTAGCCTGTATCGCGTTGTAGTTGTAATCGACATCCGAGCGCCACTGATAGATAGCATCGTATCCCGCGTATCCCCCATAGCCATTGCTGGTGGCGGGCGGCAGGGCAGCACATGCGGCCGATCCCTTCAGCGGCACCGTTACACCGCCGGCGGTGGACGCATTCGTCGGCAGCGTCGCCGACGTATACTGACGCATCCAGTCCAGTACCGGTACCGTCTGCTTGGCTGCATCGAACGCCGCGACAACGCAGTCTTCCACCGTCGGATCGACGCCGTTGATGTCCGGATGCCGCAGCAGATGGCGTCCTTCCGCACCCACATAGTTGATCTGCAAGAAGAAGTCCTTGGCCATCTGCTGCTGTATGCCGAAGTTGTACTGGTATACATAGGTCCGCTGAAACTTAGGATCCAGCGTATACATCGCGGCGAACGGGTATTGGTTCGACGCATAAGACGCAATGTTGTCCATGTTGCCGTTTTCGATGTTCACGTTCGGCTCATAGGGAGGCAGGATGAGCGTAGAGAAGTTGGCATTGGCCTGCGGTGTGTCGTAGAAGAGACCAGCGCCGCCGCGAAACGACGTCTGTCCGTTGCCGAAGAGGTCATACGCAAAGCCAAAGCGCGGCATAACGACATACTGGCTGCTATAGAAACCACGTTGTCCGCTGGTTGGCACAGCCAGCGTATTCGGCAGCGCCGCCGTCGGCACGCGAGAGGACTGATCGGCTGGAACGCCAGTCCCCGCACGGCGCAGACCGTTATTCACATTGCCTAGCCCGGGCGTAAGTATTCCAAGCGTATTCACGTAAACAGCTTGGTTCGGCTGGTAGAGATTCGGATAGAAGTCCGACAGATTATCCTGCGCGGCCGTCCATGGCGTCAGGTGCTCAAAGCGCACGCCAAAGTTGAGCGACAGCTTGGAGGCAGCCCGCCAGATGTCGTCCACATACGCCGCATACGACGTAAGGCGGAACTGGCCGAAGGTGTCAGTGGGTGCCTCCGAATAGGTCTGAAAGTTCCCCAACAGAGCATCGGCGATAGGGTTGCCGGTAGTGTAGGTGCTGGCCGTTGGGGTGAAGGATGCCGCGCCAGTGAAGTTCGCTTTGCCGTTGGTATCGGCCCGGTTACGCCCGATCAACGCCCCAAACTTCAACGTCTGCCGCGCAATAACAAGCGTGTAGATGTCCTGCAGCTCGAAGTAGCTGGGATGATAGCGATTCATGTACGAATCGGAATCCAGCGCCGAAAATCCATAAAGACTGATGCCAGGGATCCCAATCTTCGACCCATTCACGTAGTACGGCTGATAGTTGTAGTCATAGCTCGAGCGCAGCCACGACGTGCCATACGGCTGATAGTTGATCGAAGAAAAAAGCGCACCGAAGCTGATTTCATTCACCGCCTGTTGCGATACCACGAGGCTGTGCGACAGCAGCACGTTATTCGCAGGCGCTTCATCGTGATACGGCGTCACCGGCGTCGCGCCGTCGCCGATCGGGTTGGTCGTCGTGTGCGTATCGTCGAACCACCGTCCATACGCTGTCTGCCGCCGGCTGATCGTCCAGTCCACACGCGCCACATACTCGTGAATGCGATACGGCTGCGGCAGTTCGAAGATCGTGTTCCCGTTATTGGTACAGTCGCCGAGAGCGAGATTGCAGGCCGTACCCTGGTACGACGTCGCCTGCGAGATCACATAGTTCATCTCGTTCTGGAAGCCGCGGCCAAACGCCGTAATATAAGGCGACATATCGCAGGTAGATTGCGGCAGGTGTTGGGTGACAGGCTGGCTGTTGACGAAGATTGTGAAGTTCGTGAAGGCGCATGCGCCTGGGGTTCCGAAGATCCCATTCACCTGTGCCTGCAACGGCAGCGTCTGAACAGCCGGCTGGTCTTGTTGCGCAATCAGCTTCCACTCTGCGCCGATGAAGAAGAAGAGCTTGTCATGTCCGTCGAAGACATGGGGAATAATGATCGGTCCGCCCACGGCGCCGCCAAAGTCGTTGTAGCGCAGATGCGCATGAATCGGCGCATACGTTATCGAGTTCCGCGAGAAGTAGTTCGTCGCGTCCACCGCACTGTTGCGGAGGAACTCGAACAGCGTTCCATGAATACGATTGGTGCCCGAGCGCGAGACCACATTGATCGTCGGCCCCGCGGCCTGCCCATACTGCGCCGAGAACGACGAGGTCTGCACCTTCACGTGGTCGATGAAGTCAATGCCCACGTTGTTGAACTGAGCCGCGTTCGAGCCGATGTCCTTGTTGAGGAACCCATCAATGTAAAGCCCGTTAGAGGTCGCGCGTGCGCCATTAAGATTGATGTTCGTCGTGGTCATGCTGGTCGTCGTAGAAATGGCATCGCCAAGTCCGGCCTGCACCGAACCCGGCAGCGTCCCCAGCAGATCGAGGTAATTGCGTCCATTCAGCGCCAGGTCGCGCACCGTGTCGCCGTCGATCACATGCGACACCTCGCCCGTCTGCGTATTCACCTGGTCCACCGTCGCCGTCACCACCGTAATCTCTTCGTTATGTCCAGAGGGCTTCAGGTCGAAGTTCGAAGTCACCGCGGATCCATCGGAAATCACATAGCCCTGGTTGGCCGTGCTGCTGAAGCCCTGTGCCGTAACCGTGACGTTGTACGTGCCCGCAATCAGCGACGCGAACGTAAAGACGCCGCCGCTGTCGGTCTAGGCGGTGGTGTTTTCCCCGGTTTCGACACGAGTCGCCACCACGGTCGCATTCGGAATCACAGCGCCCGTGGTGTCCTTCACCACGCCACTAATGCGCCCGGTATCTGCCTGGCCCCAGGCGTGCAGCGCCCCACTCATTCCCAACAGGGCAAACACCAGTAGCAGCCGCGCAAGCCTGCCCATCACACCACGATCGTTTCTCTTCTGCACGCTGCCAAACATCATCTTGCCCAGACCTCGGTTGCCCATCTGATTTCCGCCCACACGTCCGCCTGCTTTTCCATTTAGCGTTTCGCTGAATTGCAAGGTTCGGTGCAGGCAAGACGGTAAGGAATCCGAGATTGGAATGTCAAGAGAAAAATAGTTTTCGTATTGGTTATATTTGCGGCGGCCTGTTTTTGGGGAAACGTTCTCTATCGGACAGAAACAGCAAAAGACGCCCTTGTAACCCTTTACGGCTTCGCCGCCGTCTCATCCAGTTCAAGCCGCAGGTAGTCGTAGATAACCCCCGACATCACGTTCCCACCCGGAACCCGCAGGGTTATCTCATTGCTCCCCGCATGCAGTAAACCGGATGAAAAGCGAACATCGTGCTCGCTCCATGAACCCTCGACCCCGTCCCGGTTGATCGTCGCGTTATAGACCAGCGGCGCCAGGTCTCCGACTTCGGTGCCGTTGACGCTCACAAACACGTGCCGCGCCGCAACCCCGCAGATTCCCGTCCGCAGAATCAGATTGCCCTTCATGGCCGCCGTCGCCTCAAAGCTGATCTTCCAGCTCGTATCCGCCCCATTCATGCCGCCCGCAGGTTCGCCATGCGCGGCGTTCGGCACCTGCTCGAAGTACCAATCCTTCCGGTAGTCGCTCTTCCCAACGGTGTACTGCACGTCGTTCGGGAACAGCTTGGCATACAGCAGATACATCCCCCAGTGGTCGTACTGGTCACCCATAAAAAACTCCGAGCCGCTTCGGTTCGGGTAGCCAATATCCCATAGCTGCCGCCCATAGCGCATCGGCTTCCACGTCACGCTGCCCAGCGCCAGAGGCTTGCCGGCCGTCACCGTAACAGTCGGCCCATCGAACTCCCCAAAGATCCCATCAGCCAGCGCCGCCAGCACGTAGCTGCCGGGCCGGATCTTGGGTATCGTGAAGCTGCCGTCCGCGGCTGCCTCCACCCAGAACTGGTAACTCTTCGCATCGTGTTGCCAGCCACCGTCCTCATCGACCTGCGGGATAAGCCCCACCAGCATGCGCCCGTGCGGTCGAGCCGCAGGGTCGGGGTCATTGACCACCAGCCTGCCCATCACGCTGCCGCGCCCCGCCATCAGTGTGTAGTCCTCACTCTGTACCCAGTCAAAGGGCCACTGAGCATGCTGCCGCGCGGCCTCCGCCAGCGCATCCTCGAACATCGCCTGCGGCGTAGCCGCATGGTTCACATAGATCAGGATCGGCCCCACAACCTTGCTCCAGGCTTCACCCGCCGCCAGGTCCAGCGACGAGCCCCCATAGTGCGTGCTCCGCCAGTAGTCCAGCACCGTTGGATCGCCGCCCGCGCCATCGTCCAGGTGCGCCGTCAACTCATACTTCGTAGGCCCACCGCTCAGGTACTCCTGCGAAGGATTGATCAGATAGATCCCGATATGCTTCGTCGTGCTCGACCACCCAAAAGCAGGAGAATCGAACAGGTCTATGGAGTAGTCGTACTTGTGCTCGGCCTTGCCCGTGAACTTGCCGGTAGTAAGCCGTCGCGCCTCCTTCATGTTCAACGGCGAGCCGTGGTCCCAGTCATACCCGCTGGGCATCAGCAGGTTGTGCCGTGCATCGGTGGAAAGCCAATCAAACACATCGCCGTTCAGCTTCGCACCAAACCGGCTCTCGCCGACGCCGGTCGCCGGATAGCTGGCCGGGTGAGAAAAGATGGCATACGTATAGATTCCGTGGTCGGCCTTGCCAAGGCTGTAGCGGATCTCCATATCCACCACCATGCCTTCTCCGGATTCATGCAGCAGCGATCGGCCATTCGCCTTGCCGCGTATATAAACCTCGGCACGCCCGCCACCATTAGCAGCAGGATCGATCGACAGTCCATCGGTGCGCTCGGCCGCGGCAGAGGGGTTCTGCTCCCAGTAGCCCGCATGGTGGCCGGACTTGTTGCCCATCGTCTCCTCGCCGTCATACTTCAACGACTTCAGGTCACCCGTCACCCGGTCGATCTCCGCCGTGACGTAGCTGTTTTGCAAAACATAGGAGCCACGCTCCTGGCTCACCGTAACTGGCTTATCCTGCGCCCGCAGCAGGCAGGGAAGCGCTATCGTCAGGCATAAAAAAGCCGCGAACGTCCGGGGGCCAGAATGAAGGCTAAGGATTCGCAAGGGCATCATTGGCGGGCGTGTACTTGCTGCTGTTGACATACTCATAGTCGTTCCATCCAGTCACCGCGGGATCCGATGATGTATTCGTGATCTCCATCCGCAAAGCATCCAGCATCGCTCCATCCACCTGGCTCACGCCGAGCGTCAGCACGTTGTCTTGTCCCGCAGGCTTCAAATCCGCTGTCGGCCACTCGAACGCAATCCATTGCGTATAGCCGGCGAGTCCGCTGCGCACCATGCAATCGCTGCTGTTGATGTAGTGCCACACCAGCTGCTTGCTATTCAGCGTCGGCACCACGCTACCCTCCACGCAAGCCAGCGCAACAGAGAGCACCACATACTGCCCCTGTGCCTGCTGCGCGGCTGTAGTCGTAAAGTGAATCGTCAACCCCGGCGACCGTGCTGTCGCCACATTGGCCGCGCCCACGTAGGCCGGCACGATGTAGTTGTATCCGTCGGTAGTATCGTCGCTCGCGTTATAGATGCCTGCATACAAGCCCGGATCGAACGTCCCCCACTGCACATAGTTGATGAGGTCCAGGTTGTTGCTCGCCGGCGTCGATCCTTCAGCCGTCGCGTAGTAAACCTCACCGCCCTGGTTCGCCGCAAAGTCCTGCCAGTAGTTATAAGCGCCCCAGTAGTTCCTCAGGTCGTTGCCGAGGCTATCGTGTCCATGCAAAAACTCATGCCCCGATCGGTCCGCCGTCCCAATCGTCCAGATCGGCGCAGAGGTGCTGAAGTTCTCCGGTGTAAACGTTAGCGCCCCCGCATTGGTAGTGCTATTGGCCGCCACGGCAACGTTGTTCACCCGCAGTTCGCCCCACTCGCCCAGCACATAGCTTGAAAGCCGGTACGTCCCCGGCACCACGCCCGTAAAGTCTGCCGCCGCCGTGCTGCTGTTATTCGCCCAGTACTGCCGTCCCATATTCGAGTACTGATAGTTCGTCGCGTTATCGCTCAGCACCGTCCACGCCCTATAGAGCGTCGTCGCGCCTGTCCCTGCAATCGTAGAGCTCACCCCACCACGCGCCGTCGAGGCAACATAGCCGCTGCTCGCCAGCGTCCCATCAGCATCGTAGAGGCTGTTGAACTGCGGCAACCACGTCTGCGCCTCCTGGTAGAGCGCTGCAGGCGTTGTGTTCGTCGCATTGAACGCGTTGAAGTGAAAGTAGTAAGGCCCGAACAGACGATTGGTCGCCACTCCCTGCGGCGGCGTATAAGCCAACTCATTGTCCAGATGGCTCGAAAGCGCCTCCATCATCAGGATGTTGTTCGTAAAGATCAAATCCTGCTTCGTTGGCCCGCCCACCAGCGACTCTGCACTCGGAATCACCGTCCACGCGCCATAAGTCGTTCCATACACGCCGTGCTCTTGATGCAGGTACTCATAGCTCGCATAGTCATACTTGGTATAAAACTCGCGCGTAAATCCCGTGGGCAGCGTGAAGCCATGCAAATCGACGGCAGCGTTCTGCACCTGCCTCCCGGGATCGGTAGAACCGGTGTCGGCTGTCGAAGGCTGCGGCACGTCGCTCACTCCCATGTTGCCTAGCCCCTCATTCACCGTATAGGTGTCGGTAAACTGCGCCAGGTTGATGCGGAACACATACTGCCACTGCCCAATAGACCCCGCAATATCGCTCGCCGAGTGTCCCACGGTGGAGTACACATGGAACCCCGTGTCATTGGCCGTAAGAACAAAGTGCTCCGTAGTCGTAAAGGCATTTGAAGCACTCGAAGGAACCGTAATCCACCAGTCGATGTACTCATTGCCGATCTGCGAGTAACCGGAGGTCGGTGTGCCCGCACCAGGACCCGTATTGTCCATATAAAGTCCGTCCGGCTGTCCATTAGAACTTCGCGTGGTCGTGTCCACCAGTTGGTCTGGATAACCGGCCAACTGCACGCCCCACACATTCCCCGTCGTCGAGTTCCAGTTCAGCGTCAACGCTCCATTCGTGATGATCCAGTCGCTGGCATTGGAGGTATTGATCGAAAGCGTCCCCGTCCCCGTTCCGCTCAATCCAATCGTCTGCGTAGCCGGCAGGGCATTGCTCGTGATGGCAAGCGCCGCGCTGTAGCTCGTAGCCAGGAACGGCGTAAACGTCAGGGTGATGGCGCAACTGGCCCCAGCGGCCACGCTGGTCCCGCAGGTATTGGTCTGCGCAAAACTGGCTGTCGCTCCGGTAAGGCCCACGCTGGCAAGCGTCAGCGTCGCATTGCCCGTGTTCTGCAGCGTCACCGTCTGCGCCGCGCTGGTAGACTCCGCCGCTGTCGTAAAGCTGAGCTGTGAGCTGCTCAGCGTAAGGATCGCTCCGCCGACCGTGCCAGCCAGAGCCACGCCCTGCGGCGAGCCAATCGCATTATCCGCAATAGAAAGACTCGCGCTGTAGGTGCCCACAGCCGTCCCCGTAAAGTTCACCGTCACATTGCAGCTACTGCCCGCGGCCACGCTGGTGCAGTTGTTGGTCTCATTGAAGCTGGCCGCACTGATTCCACCGAAGGAAATCCCCGTGACGTTCAGCGGTGCATTGCCATTATTAGTCAGCACAAGCACCTGCGGTCCGGCCATCGTGCCGTAGTTCGTGCTGAAGCTCAATGCCGTGCTGCTCAACCCCAGCACGGGCGCATCGCCCACCCCGGTCAGCGTAACGCTCTGCGGCGACCCGCTCACGCTGTCCGCAATGTTGAGTGTCGCCCCATAGCTGCCCGCTGCAGAGGGCGCAAAGCTGACCGCAACATTGCACATCGCGCCCGCAGCCAGACTGGCCCCGCATGTATTCGTCTGGCTAAAGCTGCTCGCATTGGCGCCCGCAAGGCTGATCGACCCGATCGCTAACGCCGCCGTCCCCGTATTGCTAACGCCAACGTTCTGTGCCGCACTCGTAGCACCCACAGCAGCCGCGAAGCTGAGCGACGTCGCACTCAGCGAAACCGCCGCCGCCGGAGGCGAGCCGCCGGCATTCTGCGAGCTACCCGAGCCGCATCCCGAAATCAGACCCGAGGAGGCGAGTGCGGCTGCCAGAGTTAAAAGAGTTAGAGCGTGCTGTCGCATATCGCCTAATGTGCTTATTGAATTTGTTTCTAATTTGGTTCGCGAAGACTATAGCACCCCGAAGATTTGGTTGTCTCCACGCGCCAGCATCTCGCCCGGAACGCACCTCTCCCCGGCCTTGCATGACAAGTTTGCTGGTCACCGTAACCCCCGTAAATCAACGTCCGTACCACCGTAAAAAACGTCCGGCCCCACCGTGTTTTTCACCGCAAAGTACCGGGGCTTATTCCCCTTCTGCAGGGCTATTCGTAGTCGGATCCAGCTTGCGCGCGATGGATTTCGCCTGCGTAAACAGCAACAAATAATCCGGCCCCCCAGCCTTCGAATCAGTCCCAGACATCTTAAAGCCCCCAAAAGGATGCGCCCCAACCATCGCACCTGTACATTTGCGGTTCAAATACAGATTTCCAACATGAAACTCAGAAGAAGCCCGTGCCAACTTCTCCTCCGAAGACGTATAAACAGCCCCAGTAAGCCCATATTCAGTGCCATTCGCGATAGCCAGCGCATCATCAAAATCCCGCGAAGGCAAAACAGCAAGCACCGGCCCAAAAATCTCCTCCTGGCATATCCGCGACTCCGGCGCGAGCCCGGTAACGATCGTTGGCCGTATGAAATACCCCTCCGTGCTCAACCCCGTCGGCGACCCTCCAGCAACGATCTTGCCGTCGCTGCGCGCCTCCTCGATATACTGCAAAACCCTTTGATAAGAGTCACTTCCAATGACCGGCCCCGTAGCCTTGTTCGTCGCCGGATCTCCCTGCGCAAGGACCTCCGTGCGCTCCGTCAGCTTCGCAACGAAGCGATCATGGATCGCCTCATTAACAATGACGCGAGAACACGCCGAGCACTTCTGACCATTGAATCCGAAGGCAGAGGCCACCACGCCGTCAGCCGCTATATCCAGATCGGAATCCGCCTCGACGATGATGGCATCCTTGCCCCCAAGCTCCAGAATGGTCCGCTTGATAAAGTGTTGACCTGGAACGATTTTGGCCGCCTTCTGATGAATATCGAGTCCCACCTTCCTCGAACCCGTGAAGGCGATGAATCGAATCTCCGGATGCTGTATCAGAGCATCACCAAAAGCAGCTTCACCCTGCGCCAGCGTTACGACGCCTTCCGGCAAACCACACTCCCGCAGCAGCGAAACGAACTGCTGCGCAATAGTCGGCGCCAGCGGCGAAGGCTTCAGCACAACTGTATTTCCAGTAACAATAGCCGCGCAGGTCATCCCAGCCATAATGGCCAGAGGAAAATTCCACGGCGGAATAACAGCGCCAACGCCCAGCGGCACATAAACCAGCCGGTTGCGCTCACCCGGAAATTGAATTGAAGGCTGGGCCGATGCCAGACGGACAGCCTCGCGCGCATAGTATTCCAGGAAGTCAATGGTCTCAGCCGTATCGGCATCTGCCTCGGCCCAGTTCTTGCCGGTTTCAAGCACAAGCCACGCGGAAAACCACATCTTGCGCTCCCGAAGCGTAGACGCGGTACGGTGCAGCAGCTCCGCACGCTCGGCCATCGAGCGTGCGCTCCATGCAGGGAAGGCAGCCGAGGCAGTGGAAATGACCGCTTGCACGAGCTCAGGTCCGGCAGCCGCATGGACACCGATGCGCTGGCTGGGCTTGGCCGGATTGATCGACACAATCTCACCGGACGTCGCAACCGGCTCGCCTCTCAGCAAGAGCGGATAGGGCGCACGATCCAACTCGCGGGTCACTGAAGCCAGGGCTTCCTTAATAGCCGCCGCGTTTTCCGGGACAGAGAAGTCAACCAGGGGTTCGTTACAGAAAGGCGCGAGAAGGGAAGACCCAGCTAAACTCATAAAGAAATTGTACTGCGCTGCATCCGCCGTTGGCCCGCCAGCTCAACTCACGAGCAGCACACAACCTTCAGTAATCGGACGCCGGTCCTATCAGTCCGCATTACCCACAAACTACTTTTGAATCGCGCACCCCACCCTGAGCGTCTTTAACTCAACCGTTTAGCTATGTGCTTCTTGCGCTGCTCAGCGATGCACGGTGAACGAAAAAGATTCGGAGAATTAGCAATGGCTCTACAAAAAGGGACGTCGGCAGCAAAAGGCACGGCCTCTGTGATTTCCCAACAGGATATCTTCACGAAAAAAGCCCATGTAGCCGCAGCCGGCTTGCTTCTCGCCGTAAGCCTCGGTGCGCTCGCTGGGTGCGAGCAGAAGTCCGCCGCTCCCACCGGCCCACCACCACCGATGCCGGTAACGGTGATACCGGTGCAGCAGGCGAACGTTCCGCTGACCGGCCAATGGGTCGGTACGCTCGATGGCTATGTGAACGCCCAGATCCAGCCCCAGGTAAGCGGCTATCTCCTCCGCCAGGACTACCGCGAAGGTTCGCTGGTCTCCAAGGGCCAGGTGCTCTTCGAGATCGATCAACGCCCCTTCCAGGCCACCCTCCAACAGGCGCAGGGCCAGCTCGGTCAGGCAAAAGCTCTCCTCGGACTCCAGCAGACCAACGTAGATCGTGACAAGCCCCTCGCCGAAGCTCACGCCATCGCCCAGAGCCAGCTCGATACGGACCTCGCGCAGAAGGCCCAGGCAGCCGCCTCCGTGGCAACAGCGGAAGCAGCCGTCTCCACGGCACAGCTCAACCTCGGCTTCACGCAGGTACGCTCGCTGATCAGCGGCGTCGCCGGACAAGCTACGGTGCAGGTCGGCAACCTCGTCAGCCCGCAGGCAGTCCTTACCTCCGTCTCGCAGTTGAACCCGATCAAGGCTTACTTCTCCATCAGCGACAGCGAATATCTCGGCCTCATCCAACGCTCCAAAGCCGGCGGAGGAGACCTGTTGAACGGCGCCTCAAAGATTCCCCTAACCCTCACGCTCTCGGATGGAAATATATATCCAAGCAAGGGCCACATCGTCTTCGTTGACCGCCAGATGAACGCCCAGACCGGCGCCATCCGCATCGCCGCCGAGTTCCCGAATCCCGGCAACGTCCTGCGTCCCGGCCAGTTCGGTCGCGTTTCGGCCGACACCGAAATCCGCCGCAACGGCTTGCTGCTTCCACAGGTCGCCGTGCAGGAGTTGCAGGGCCTGCAGCAGGTCTACGTCGCTGGCACGGACGGCAAGGCACATCTCACAACCGTCCAGCTAGGCCCGCAGATCGGGACAAACTGGCTTGTTGAAAGTGGCGTCTCGGCTGGAGATCTAATCATCACCGATAACCTCATGAAGCTCCGCGACGGCGCACCCGTTACGCCACACCAGGCACCAGCTGCTCCGGTCGATCAGACCAGCAACCCGGTTGGGAGGTAGTCGATGTCGAGTTTCTTCATCCGCCGTCCCATCGTTGCGATCGTTATTGCTATCGTCACCGTCATCCTCGGTGTGGTCTCGCTCGTCTCGCTACCGACCTCGCAGTACCCCGACATTGTTCCTCCGGAGATCCTCGTCACCGCCACCTACCCCGGCGCCGATGCGAAGACCTTAAGCCAGGCTGTTGCGACCCCCATTGAGCAGCAGATGAACGGCGTCGACAACATGCTCTACATGAGCTCGACCAGCGCCAATAATGGCGTAGTCCAACTCACCGTAGACTTCGACGTCAAGACCAATCCCGACACCGACCAGGTCCTCGGGCAGCTTCGTGTCGACCAGGCGCAATCTCAGCTTCCGCCTCAGGTCAACGTCGCTGGTCTCACCGTGCAGAAGGCACTTACATCGCCTCTCATGCTGGTCGCCATCAACTCGCCGGGCGGTAAGCTGAGTCAGGACTTCCTCACCAACTACGCCATCATCAACCTCCAGGACCAGATCACCCGCGTCAAGGGCGTCTCTCGCGTTCAGGTCTTCGGCGGCACGTATGCTCTCCGTGTCTGGGTTCAGCCCGACCAGATGGCCAAGCTCGGCGTCACTGCCCCTGAAGTGATCGCGGCAATCCAGGCACAGAACAACGTGAACCCCGCCGGCCAGATCGGTGGCGAACCGATCCCTCAGGGCCAGCAGTTCACCTACACCGTCCGCACGCAGGGCCGTCTCGTCAAGCCGGAGGAGTTCGGCGACATCATCGTCCGCGCCAATGCGGACGGATCAATCCTTCACCTTCGCGACATCGCTCGCATTGAACTGGGCGATCAGGCCTACGCTATCTCGGGTCGCTATAACCAGGCGCCCTCCGGCGTTATGGCTATCTATCAGCTCCCCGGCTCCAACGCCGTGCAGACGGCCGCCGCTGTCCGCGCGCGCATGAAGGAGCTTTCCGCAACCTTCCCCGCCGGAATCACGTATGACGTTCCGCTCGACACCACCAAGGCCGTCACCTCGGGCATTCACGAGATCGTCCTCACGCTTCTCGAAGCCCTCGCCCTCGTCGTGGTCGTCGTCTTCATCTTCCTTCAGGGATGGCGCGCCACGCTCATCCCGCTGCTCGCCGTTCCGGTCTCACTCATCGGAACCTTCATCATCTTCCCGGCGCTCGGCTTCTCCATCAACACGCTATCGCTCTTCGGCCTTGTCCTCGCGATCGGTCTCGTCGTAGACGACGCCATCATCGTCGTCGAAGCCGTCGAGCACCACATCGACGAGGGCATGACCCCGCAGGCTGCCACCGAGCAAGCGATGAAAGAGGTCGGCGGCCCTGTCGTTGCCATCGCCCTCATCCTCGCCGCGGTCTTCATCCCAACGGCGTTCATCCCAGGCATCACCGGCCGGCTCTACCAACAGTTCGCCGTCACCATCGCCATCTCGGTGTTGATCTCCGCGTTCAACGCCCTCACACTCTCTCCCGCACTCGCCTCGCTGCTGCTCAAGCCCAAGGACAATTCGGAAAGAAAGAAGAGCCTGTTCGCGCGGGCTTCCGCCGCCTTCAACAAGCTCTTCGGACGCGCGACGGATAACTTCGTCTCCACCTCCAACGTCCTTATCCACAAATCGAGTCTCGCCATGATCGGCCTCGCGCTGATTGCTGTCCTGGCTGTGTTCCTTGGTAGAACCCTCCCCGGTGGCTTCATCCCCACGGAAGATCAGGGCTACATGTTCCTCGCCCTCCAACTTCCTGATGGCGCCTCAGCTCAGCGCACCGACGCCGCACAGCAGAAGATCACCGCGGCCCTGCTCAAGACTCCCGGCATTCAGGGCGTCATCGCTGTCACCAACTTCTCGCTCCTCACCCAGGTCCAGAGCACGAACGCCGGCTTCTTCTTCGTCGCGCTCAAGCCCTGGGAAGATCGCAAGAGCAAGCAGGAGCAGCTCGACTACATTCAGAGCAATCTTCAAAAGCAGCTAGGAGCCGACCCCGACGGCATCGCCTTCGCCTTCCCACCGCCTTCCATCCCCGGCATCGGAACCTCCGGCGGCGTCACCATGGTGGTCGAAGACCGCTCTGGCACCGACGATCCCACATTGCTCACGAAGGATGTCTTCGGCTTCCTCGGCGCACTCAAGAACCGTCCTGAGATAGCCGTCGCCATCCCCTCCTATCAACCGAACGTTCCTCAGATCTATGCCGATGTGGATCGCGAAAAGACGCTGCAACAGCAGGTCAGCCTCACCGATGTCTACACCACCATGCAGACCTTCATGGGCGGCTATCTAGTGAACTACTTCAATCGTTTCGGCCGCCAGTGGCAAACTTACGTCGAAGCCGAAGGCACGTCCCGTAAGGACATCGCGAACATCAACCAGTTCTACGTCCGCAGCGCCAACGGCGGCCAGGTTCCGCTTGCGTCACTCGTCAACGTAAAGCAGATCACCGGCCCCGAGTTCATCTACCGCTTCAACGAGTTCCCGGCAGCCCAGCTCAACATCACCGGCAATCCCGGCTACAGCTCCGGCCAGATTCGCGCCGCGCTGGAAGACACATTCAAAAAGACGATGCCGGCAAGCGCAGGCTTTGACTACTCCGGCATGTCCTTTCAGGAGCAACAGGCTGAGAAGGGCATTCCCTCGTGGGCTGTCTTCGCCTTGTCTCTGCTCTTCGTCTTCCTCATCCTCGCCGCTCTCTACGAAAGCTGGACGCTGCCCTTCAGCGTGCTGCTCAGTACCCCGGTCGCGATTCTCGGCGGATACATCGCTCTCCACGCACGTCTGCTGGAGAACGACATCTTCGCCACCATCGGAATGGTCATGTTGATCGGCCTCTCGGCCAAGAACGCGATTCTTATCGTCGAGTTCGCCAAGACAAACTATGAAAACGGACAAAGCATCGCGGAGGCCGCTCTCCACGCCGCCCGATTGCGCTTCCGTCCCATCGTCATGACCGCTCTGGCCTTCATCTTTGGCTGCCTGCCGCTCTGGATAGCCACCGGCGCGGGCGCTAACTCTCGCCGCATCCTCGGCACCGTGGTCATCGGTGGCATGTTGCTCTCCACCATCCTCGGCCTCATCTTCATCCCCGTCACCTTCTCGGTAGTCGAGTACCTCTCGCATCGCTTTGTGAGAGGCGGCAAAGGAACCACGATGGACTCCAAGGCCGACTTCGATCCAGTCGCCGCCGGCAAAGCCGCCGGAGGCGGACCCCAGACCCCGACCCAGGGAGGTCACGCATGAGATATCTCTTGAAACACAGCAGTCTTACGACTGCCGCTCTACTCGCCGTGTTCCTGGCCGGCTGCAACGTCGGCCCCAAGTACAAGCGTCCCAACTATCCCGCACCGCCGGCCTTCCGCGGCGCGGATAACGCCGACGCATCCAGTGACCCCAAGGGCTCGCTGGGCGATGAGCAATGGGCCACGGTCTTTCAAGACCCCACGCTACAGGACCTCATCAAAACAGCGTTGGCCAACAACTACGACGTCCGCATCGCTGCCCAGCACATCCTCGAGCAGCAGGCGCAGGTACAGATCACCCGTTCACAGCAGTTCCCAACTCTGAGCGTGGGTGGCACCGGAGCTGGCGCCGACATCCCTTCGCTCAACACCAGCACCTCCACCATCAGCCCTCTCGTCGAAGGCGCTTTCAGCCTCTCTGCCGCATGGACGCCCGACTTCTGGGGCCTCTATCGCAAGCAGACCGCCGCCGCCCGCGCCCAGTTGCTCGCGCAGACCTGGGCCCAGCGCGCCGTCCGCATGACGCTCGTGCAGCAGATCGCCACAGCCTATCTGCAGCTTCGTACGCTCGACCAGCAGTTGGAGATCACGCGCCAGGCTCTCAAGACTCGCCAGGACTCGCTCGATCTAACCCGCACCCTCGAACAGGGCGGCGCCGCTCCGCTCTCTGATGTCCGCCAGGCCGAAGAGCTCCTTTACACCGCATCCTCAGAGATTCCACAGCTTGAGCAGCAGATTCAACAGCAGGAGAACGCCATCAACCTCCTGCTCGGCAATAATCCCGGCCCTCTAACCCACGGCAGCGCCAGCGCCCTCACCCCACCGCCGCAGGATCTCCCCGTCGGCCTGCCTTCGCAACTGTTAGAGCGTCGCCCTGACATTCAGCAAGCCGAAGCAACCCTCATCGCCGCCAACGCGCAGATCGGCGTCGCCCGCGCACAGTTCTTCCCGCAACTCACCATCAGCGGCTCGGCAGGCATTGGCGGCAATAGCTTCCCGTCCATCTTCGGCGCCAACAGCCAGACCATCTACGGCATCGGCCAACTCGCCCAGCCGATCTTTGAAGGCGGCAAGTTGCGCGGTCAGCTAACACTCTCTCAAGAGACCGAAAAAGAGATGGTGCTCAGCTACCAGAAGACCATCGCCGGCGCCTTCCGCGACGTCTCCAACGCCCTCATCGCCCTCAATAAACAACGCGCCTATCGCGAACAGCAGGAGAAGCTCGTCGCCGCCGCACAGGACGCAACCCGCCTAGCTCGCGTCCGCTACAAGGGTGGCGCAACAAGCTACCTGGAGGTCCTCACCACCGACTCCAACCTCTACACAGACCAGCTATCCCTCGCCAGCGCACAGCAGTCCGAGGCGCTAACTCTGGTCCAACTCTATAGCGCGCTCGGCGGCGGCTGGCAGTAGTCAGTTCCCAAGCCATCAATCCCTCACATCTCCGGGTGGCCCATTCATGACGGTTTCATCGTCATGAGTGGGGAACACCACCGCCAACCCACCACAACCCCAAGGGCCAAAGGCCCGACACATACCAGCCCAGCCCAGGCCGAAGGCCTAGGAAAACAATCGCGTCGAAGACGCCACCACTCTGCCCTGAGCGCAGTCGAACGGGCCCAAGTGAAGGCGCGAGCCGCAACGCCTGAATTGCCTTCCTCTGTGTCGCCACCAAATCCAACCCACCCCAAAATCCTGTCAAGCCCTCCAACCCACCAAAATTCTCAAAACCCCCATCAACACTGGCGATTTATCTTCCAAAAACTTGGCGTAGTTACCCCACCCCACCCGCTACAATAGAAGTAGACCTAAAAAAACATCCGCCCGGCCACCCGCCGGGCCTTCCTATTTAACACGGGAAGCGGCGCAAGGCCCGGACTTCCACAAGTCCGAGCCTAAGCCGTTTCCCTTCGAGACTTTACGCCCAAAAGTATCCGGGGGAGGCCCCCACCCTATGCCAACATCTTGTGCCTACATCTTTTCCGACACCCACCGCTGCGGCTCACCCGCCCTCCGCGGTGAAACCCACTGCTACTACCACCACCCCGACCGCAAGCCCGTCACCAACCCCTCCGCCAGCCGCGCCCGCCGAGGCTTCCAACTCATCGCGCCCACCAGCCAGCGAACCCTCCAACATGCCCTCAGCGAAGTCATCACCCGCCTCGCCGCCAACAAGCTGGACGTCCACCGCGCCGGGCTGCTCCTCTACAGCCTCCAGATCGCCAGCCAAACCCTCCCCACAAACTCCCCATAAGGCAACAGGCAGGAAGGCCATGCCCGAAGATGCTCTAAAATTGATTCTCTCTGGTCATGTCGCTACCGATTTCCTGTGGGATTCGTCTACAGCGCATCGGTCCAGTTTCTAAATAGCAAGGCAAGAAGACGTTCAGGAGGCTTTTGTGAAGAAACTGATGTTGTGCTTGATGGCGTTCGTCGCGCTGATGGGTGTAGGCCTGCGTGCCCAGGGAACTACCGACATAACCGGCAACTGGCAGGGAACCCTCACCACGCCCAACGGCAAAGAGCTCCGCATCATCATGGCCCTGGCCAAGGATGACGGCCGCCTGAAGGCCACCATGTACAGCATCGATCAGGGTGGTCAGCCGATCAAGGCCAACTCCACCTCCCTCGATGGAACCTCCTTCAAGTTCGCCATCGACATGATCGGTGGCACCTACGACGGCAAGCTGAGCGCCGACGGCAAAACCATCACCGGAACCTGGACCCAGGGCACTCCTGCACCACTGAATCTCGTCCGCGCCACCAAGGAAACAGCCTGGGAGATCCCCGCCCCACCACCACCTCCGAAGATCATGGCCGCCGATGCTGATCCCTCCTTCGACGTAGCCACGGTCAAGCCGAACGACACCGGCGCCACCAGCATGCAGGGCCTCACCATCCACGGACGCAACTTTGCAACCCGTGCTTCCTCCCTCGGTGACCTGATCGGCTTCGCCTACAACGTCCAGATCAAGCAGATCTCCGGCGGTCCGGACTGGATGACAAAAGATCGCTACGACATCGCCGCCGTTCCGGACATTGAAGGCATGCCCAACGATAAGCAGCTAAAGGGCATGATCCGCAAGCTCCTGGCCGAACGCTTCAAGCTGACCCTCCATGTTGAGAAGAAGGAGTTCCCGGCCTTCGTTCTATCCGTTGCAAAGGACGGCCCGAAGCTCACCGTCAGCGAATCCAAGAACCCACTCCCCGGCCTCGGCTTTGGCCCCGGTAAAGGCGGCCTGGGCTGCCGTGTGAACAACGGAACGATGAGCGAATTCACCGGCTTCCTCCAGCAACTCGTTCTGGACCGTCCCGTCGTCGATGAGACCGGTCTCACCGCCCGATACGACTTCAACTTCGTCTTCACTCCTGACGACTCGCAGTTCAACGGCCATCCGCCACAGCTTCCCAAGCCAGCCGACAACGTCGATGTAGCGCCCTCGCTCTTTGAAGCAGTGCAGCAAACACTCGGCCTCAAGCTGGAGGCCAAAAAGGCCATGGTCGACGTCATTGCCATCGACCACGTAGAAAAGCCCTCGGCAAACTAACCAGTCCAACAACCGCCGGAAAGAGCACACGACCTCATGAGCGACCGGGTTGCACCCAAACTGTATCTCCTCAGAAGAATGTTGCTGCTCTCTGCCGCAACATCCATGCTCGCGATGCCAGCCGCCGTCCGCGGGCAGCAGGGAAATACTGTCATTCCACCGTCCACCACCACGCTTCCCGTCTACGACGTAGTCTCCGTCAAGCCCAACAAATCCAATGGCAACAACATTCGCATCTCCTTCAACGACGACAGCTTCGAGGCCACGAACGCCCCTCTAAAAGTGATCCTGCAAATCGCCTACGGCATCCGCCAGGACCTCATCTCCGGCGGCCCGGAGTGGATAGGCTCGGACCGCTTCGACATCAAGGCCAAGGTCCTCGACCCCAACACAGCCCAGTTGAAGAAACTAAGCAGGGAACAACGCGCTGCCATGCTGCTCCCCCTCCTGGCCGACCGCTTTCAGGTCAAAGCCCACAAAGAAACCAAGGAGCTTCCTGTCTACGAGCTTGTCCAGGTAAAAGGTGGTTCCAAACTCAAGGAAGCTCCACCCGAACCAACACCTTCTCCTGACGCTCCCGATGCTCCGAAGCCCAAGCCCGGCACAGGCCGCGGAAGCACATGGATCCAGAACGACGGCCACAATCTGAAACTCACCGCAACCGCAGTCAAGTTGGAGAGCCTGACCAACGTCCTCGCCCAGGAACTAAACCGCACGGTCATAGACAAGACCGGCCTCGCCGGCAACTACGACATCTCCCTCAAGTTCGCCCCAGAGAACGCACCGCCACAAGATACAGCGGGCGATGACGCCGCACCCTCCCTCTTCACGGCATTGCAGGAGCAGCTGGGTCTCAAGCTGCAGCCCTCTAAAGGCCCGGTAGAAACCCTCGTCGTCGATCACGTCGAGCCACCATCGGAAGATTGACCTATGGCGAGATGGAACTAGCCCGTCCCAGCGAACGTAACCACCAACAACCTTGGAGCATAACCAGCAGATGAAGGGTTCGATATCGTGGCGGCACAGGATTGGTCGTTGTCTAGTCTGCGCTCTTGCGTGCCTCGCGCTCTCGATCCCCGCAAGAGCCTCGGAGTACCACGGCCAGATCGCCTTCGGCGGCCTCCCACTTCCCGGCGCAACGGTTACCGCCGCGCAGGGTGACAAGAAGTTCATAGCTATATCCGACGATCAGGGCAACTACTTCTTCCCCGATCTGCCTGACGGTGTATGGAAGATCGAAGTGCAGATGTCCTGCTTCGCCACCGTCAATCAGGACGTCACCGTCGCCGCCAGCATGCCTTCCATCCGCTTCGATCTCAAGCTCCTGCCGCTAGCTGAGATCGTCGCGCAGACAAAAATCGTCAAAGCCGCACCCATTCCAACTGTCGCCGCCGCCCTGCCAGAAGCCCCCGCCAAAACCCCCAAGCCAGCCGGCGCACCAGCAGACACCCCCAAGCCTGCCGAGGAGTCCGCCCAACCATCCTCCGACGGCTTCCTCGTCAACGGAAGCGTTAATAACGCCGCGACCTCGCAGTACACGCTCGCTCAGGCCTTCGGCAACAACCGCAGGGGAAGCAAGAGCCTCTACAGCACTGGCTTAGCTGTAATCCTCGACAACTCCGCGCTGGACGCCCGTCCCTACTCCGTCAGCGGCTACAACCTTCCAAAGTCGGCCGTGAACAAGATCACCGGCGTTGCCACCTTCGGCGGCCCTATCAACATCCCGCACATTCTTGCTCATGGTCCGAACTTCTTTGTTGTCTACGAGTGGACACGCGACAGCCTCGCCACAGCTCAACCCGGCCTCATGCCCACCGCCGCGCAACGCACCAGCCTTACCCAAATTGATTCTGTAGCGCAAGCGTTCCTCACGCCCACGTTTCCCGCGTTCTATCCGTTGCCCAATATGCCCGGAAACTCGCAGTACAACTACGAGACCTCCATCCTCAGCCACACCCATCAGGACGCCCTGCAAACGCGCCTCGACAAGACCTTCGGCCACAAGGACGAGGTCTACGGCAACTTTGCCATCCAAAGTACCCGCGCTGACAGCGCCAACCTCTTCAACTTCGTCGATACAACTGACACCCTCGGCCTCAACGGCAACATCAACTGGGACCACCGCTTCAACCACACCCTGTACGAAAACGTCGGCTTCCAGTTCAGCCGCCTGCGTACCAAGGTCACCCCGTTCTTCGAGAATCGCGAAAACGTCTCAGGCCTCGCCCACATCACTAGCGGCGGCTCCGGCAACCTCCAGGACCCCGCCGATTGGGGCCCACCCACCCTCATCTTCTCCAGTGGCATCTCCAGCCTCTCTGACGTCAACAGCTCCTTCAACCGCAATCGCACAGACGGCGTCTCCTCTTCGACGAAGTATTATCGTGGCCATCATAACGTCACCGCCGGCGGTGACTTCCGCAGGCTGGAGTTCAACTATCTCGCCCAGCAGAACCCACGCGGCACCTACACCTTCACAGGTGCTGCAACCGGCGTCTCGGACTTCGACGACTTTCTCTCCGGCATCCCTGATACCAGCCAGATTGCCTACGGCAACGCCGACAAATACTTCCGCCAATCCGTCTACGACCTCTACGCCACCGACGACTGGCGCGTCCGTCCCGAGCTCACTATCAACGCAGGTCTCCGCTGGGAGTACGGTGCCCCTATAACCGAGTTGTATAACCGCCTCGTAAACCTCGATGTTGCTCCGGATTTCTCCTCCGTCCTTCCTGTTGTTGCCACCAGCCCCACCGGCCCCGTCACCGGCCAGCACTATCCCACCTCGCTAACCCGTCCGGATAAGCTGGGCGTCGAGCCGCGTATCGGAGTCTCCTGGCGCCCCATCCCTGGCTCCTCCATCGTTATCCGCGGCGGATATGGCATCTACGACGACACTTCCATCTATCAGTCAACCGCCTTGCAGATGGCTCAGCAGTCTCCGCTCTCAACCAGCCTCAGCGTGCAATACAACAGCACCACCTGCCAACTCAAACTCGCTAACGGATTCATTCCCTGTCCGCCGACCACGCCGAACACTTTCGCCGTCGATCCCAACTTCCGCGTAGGATACGCGCAGACTTGGCAGTTGGCCGTGCAGCGCGATCTCCCCGCAGCCCTACAGATGACCGCAACCTATCTCGGCATCAAAGGAACCCACGGTGTGCAGGAGTTCCTCCCCAACACCAACCCCATCGGCGCCACCGCAGTCTGCGCCTCCTGCCAGTCGGGCTTCATCTACCGAGCCTCCAACGGCAACTCCGACCGCGAATCCTTCAGCCTCCAGCTTCGCCGTAGACTACGCAGCGGCTTCACCGCAACCGCGCAGTACACCTACTCCAGATCCACCGACGACGACTCCGTGCTCGGCGGTCAGGGCCCCGTCGCCGCCGGTGCCGCCAGCCAGACGCTCGCCACGCCTTCCATCGCACAGGACTGGCGCAATCTCAGCGCGGAGCGCGGGCCATCGACCTTCGATCAGCGCAATCTGCTCAATGCCAGCTTCCAATACACCACCGGCATGGGCCTCGGCGGCGGCACACTCCTCACCGGATGGCGCGGCCGCGTCTACAAAGAGTGGACAGTTCTCGGCCAAATCGTAGCCGGCAGCGGCCTACCGGAAACGCCCTCTTATCTCGCCACAGTCACCGGCACCGGCTTGACAGGCCCCATCCGCCCCGACCGTACCTCCACCTCCATTTACTCCGGGGCTCCAGGTCGCTTTCTGAACCCCGCGGCTTACACTCCGCCGCAACCTGGCCAATGGGGCAACGCCGGTCGCGATTCCATCAGCGGCCCTGGCCAGTTCACGTTCAACGCCTCACTTGCCCGCACCTTCCGCCTCACCCAGCGTTTCAATCTTGACGTCCACGTTGACGCTAACAACGTGCTCAATCATGTCGTTTTCACTAACTGGAACACAACGCTCAACCCTGTTCTCACAGGCTCTAGCTCACCCTTCACTCCGGCCCTGAATCCACTCTTCGGGTTACCGACGTCGGCCAACTCCATGCGCAGCCTACAAACCACCGCACGGCTGAGGTTCTGACCATGAGATCCCTTCTAACCCTCGTGCTCCTCACCACGCTCAACGCCGGTGCGCAAACCATCGGCCAGAACAAGACTCCGGGCGCGAGTGATACCTACACGCTCTCCGTCCGCTCGCAACTCGTCATCGAAACCGTCGTCGCAAAAGACAAGCAAGGCAAACCCATCCAGGGCCTCACCGCCAAGGATTTCACCCTCACCGAAGACGGTGTGGAGCAGAAGATCCGCTTCTGCGAACATCAAACCCTACCCGAAACCGCAGTCCCGCTCCCACGTACTCCTTCCGATAAAGAAGACATCAAGCTCTACAAGCGTCTGACCCGCACGCAGCTCGCTCCAGAAGATCCCGAGAAGCTCCGCTACAAAGACCATCGCCTCCTCGCGCTCTACTTCGATATGACGGCCATGCGCCCTGACGATCAGCTCCGCGCGCTCAACGCTGCTGAAAGCTTCATACGCACCCAGATGACTGCTGCGGACTATGTCTCTATCCTCCGTTACCAGGGCGGCTCGGTGGACGTGCTGCAGGACTTCACCGCCGACCGCAATCGTCTCCTAAGCATTCTTGCCACCATGGTGGTCGGCGAAGGCCAGGGCGACGTCGAATCTCCTGGTGACGCCAGCGGTGCCGACACCGGTGCTGCCTTCGGCCAGGACGACAGCGAGTTCAATGTCTTCAATACGGACCGCCAGCTCTCCGCACTCCAAACCGCAGCCAAGATGCTTGGCAACCTCAACGAAAAGAAGTCCCTTATCTACTTTGCCGACGGACTCCGCCTGAACGGCGTCGACAACCAAGCCCAACTCCATGCCACCATCGACGACGCCATCCGCGCTGGCGTCTCCTTCTGGCCCATCGACGCCCGCGGCCTCGTCGCCGGAGCTCCTCTCGGTGATGCCACCCAGGGTTCCCCCGGCAACGCCGGTATGTACACCGGAGCGGCCGCTTTGGCTGTTACCTCTAACTTCCAGCAGTCGCAGGACACCCTTTTCGCCCTCGCCGGAGACACCGGGGGCAAAGCCCTCTTCGACACCAACGATCTCGGCAAGGGAATCGTGCAGGCCCAGCAAGCCATCTCCGACTATTACATCCTCGAGTACTACACCACCAATCCCGCTCTCAATGGCCGCTTCCGGCGGATCAAGGTCACCGTCAACGTCGCCGACGCGAAGCTCGACTATCGCCAGGGCTACTATGCCGGCAAAGAGTTCAGCAAGTTCACCATCGCCGACAAAGAACGTCAGCTAGAAGACGCGCTGGCGCTCGAAGACCCCGTCACCGACCTCACCGTAGCCATGGAGATTAACTACTTCCAGCTAAACCGCGCCGAGTACTTCGTGCCCATTGTCGTCAAAATCCCAGGCCGCGAGCTTGCCCTCGCTAAACGCGGTGGCGCCGAGCATACGCTCATAGACTTCATCTACGAGATCAAAGACATCTACGGCGGCGTTACTGTCAGCAATAATCGCGATCACGTCAGCATCAAGCTTTCCGACGCCACCGCGGCCGAGCTCGCCCGCCGCCCCATCGAATACGACTCCGGTTTCACCCTACTGCCCGGGAAGTACACCATCAAGTTCCTCGCCCGCGATGACGAAACAGGTCGTATCGGCACCTTTCAGACCACTTTCACCATTCCCAACCTCAACAAGGAAGACAAGCGCGTTCCCATCAGCTCCGTCGTTCTAAGCAGCCAGCGCGTCGAGATGAAAGATGCCCTCTACGACGCAATGAAAGGCAAGGATCAGGCTAAGGCTATCGCCGCCAATCCCTTGGTGCAGGACGGCAAAAAACTGGTCCCCAGCGTGACTCGCGTCTTCAGTGCCGCCCGCGACTTCTACGTCTACCTCCAGGCCTACGAGCCGGGCGCAACCACCCCCAATCCAGTCATTGCCTTTGTCACTTTTTACCAGGGCCAGAAAAAGATCTACGAAACCCAACCTATCGCCATCGCCCCGGCTGCACTCACCCACCTCGGCACCATCCCCATAAACTTCACCATCGGCCTGCAATCCCTACCCCCCGGCCAATACGACTGCCAGGTTACTGTCCTTGATCCCACCACCACCAAGGCCACGTTTTGGCGGTCGCAGATTGCAGTCGTCCCATAACCAGCAAACCTGAGCCGAACAGCCTCTTCGCGCATCCAACACATCATGCTGCGGTCTCTGCAGCATTCCTAACACTTTAAAGTTTCATACAAGGCTCCGGGCCAAAGTGGGAGAATAGAACCATGGTTACCGCTGAGGATCTGAATCAAGTCCGCATCTTTGCCTGTTTAGAGGAACCCGAGCGCCAGCGCCTCGCACAGCGCGCCGCCGACATCCGCCTCGCCCCCGGCGATTGGCTTATCCGGGAAGGCGAAACCCCGTGGTTCTTCGTCATCCTCGAAGGCCGCCTCTCTATGTCCAAGGACCTTCTCGGTCGCGCACAAGAGCTTCGCGACTATGACTACAAGGCCGGCGACTTCTTCGGCGAGGTCCCCATTCTCCTCGGTACCAACGCCTTGGTCTCCCTGCGCGCCGAAACCCCCTGCCGCGCCGTTCGTTTCGACCGCCAGCAGTTCCAGGAGCTCATCCGCGACTCCGCAAAGTGCAGCGCGACCATCATGCAGACCATGAACGAACGCCTCATGCGCGTCCAGAAGATCGCCGCCTCCAGCCCGTCCTCGCGTGTACTCATCGTCGGCTCGCAGTATGACATCGATTGCCGCGATATCCGCACCTTCCTCTCTATGAACCGCATCCCCTACGAGTGGCTGGACCGCGACAACGAGTTCGACCGCATCCCCACCTGCATGCCCGCGAACCTGACCGGTCCGGC
>Ga0302313_10000195_pt1 | contig 57676 bp, 51 predicted proteins | sample III_Palsa_N2_2_FD_200454 | JGI IMG/M metagenome (GOLD analysis project Ga0302313, IMG submission 200454) | Peat permafrost microbial communities from Stordalen Mire near Abisko, Sweden - III_Palsa_N2_2 | ecosystem: Environmental > Terrestrial > Soil > Palsa > Peat permafrost | place: Sweden...
TGCGCCGTCAGCAGGGTGGTGGCGCGCATGCCGATCTGCACCACGTCGCCCTCCATGCCGCCCGCCACCACGTGGTCGCCGATCTTCACCGGCCGTTCCAGCATGACGATGATGCCGCTGATGAAGTTGCTGAAGATGTTCTGCAGGCCGAAGCCCACACCCACGCCCACGGCCCCGGCGAGCACGGTAAAGGAAGACAGCTTGATGCCGGCGCCGTCGAGGATCACCACGAAGCCGATGGCCAGCACCAGGTATTGCGTCAGCGAGGACACGGTTTCGCGCGTGCTCAGGTCGAGATGGCCGCGCGCCAGGATGCGGCGCAGCATCCAGCCGCGCAGCCAGCGCGACAGCAGCATCAGCGCCAGCAGCGAGACCAGCATGCCGATCAGTGAACCGGTGGTGAACTCGGTGCCGCCGAAAGCGAACAGGTGCAGCTTGAGTGGATCGTCCAGGTAACGAATAAAGTCCAGCATGGTTTCGGCGTCCGCGGCTGAAGAAGTATGGCGGTGCGTGGACCGCGCCATACGCAAAGCTTAGCGCAAGCCCGAGGCCAGCCCCATGTACCCATATGGAGGGCCGGCGCGGCGATTTAGTTCCAGCATCCTGCGTGGCGGCCTCGTCTGACCGTGCAACCTTTCCCGTGCCGGGCGGCACTTACCGCCAGAGTCCTCAATGGATCCGGCTACAGGGAGAGGCGCATGAAAGCAGCTCAGGCTTGGATGGTTGCGGCGGGCGCATGCCTGTTGGGCATCGCCGCATGTTCCGGCGGCAGCGGCGATGGCAATGCCGTTACCGGTTCGGCTTCCGATGCGGCGTCCGGCACCGGTGCCACCACAACTTCGACGGTGCAAGGCAGCGCCTATGCGATCACCAATCTGGTGTCCGATGGCGCGGTACCCGCCGATAGCGTGGACAAGGATCTGAAGAATCCCTGGGGCATCGCCTTCGATCCGCTGGGGCCGACCTGGCTGGCCGACAATGGCACCAATCTGTCCACCTTGTATGTCGACCTCGGCATCAAGTTCCCGATCACCGTCAGCATTCCCGCCGGCAGCAGCGGCCCGGCCTTGCCCACCGGCATCGTCTACAACGGCAGTTTCAGTGAATTCATGATCGGCAAGGCCGGCGCCATCGGCTCGGCCCAGTTCATCTACTCCGGCGAGGGCGGCACCATTGCCGCCTGGTCGGATCTCACCCTCGGCAATCTCGACATGGGCGCGGAGACCATGGTCGACAACGGCCCGGCCGGCGCGGTTTACACCGGTCTGGCGCTGGCCAAAAACGGCAGTGCCGATTTCCTCTACGCCACCGACTTCCACAACGCCAGAATCGACGTCTTCGACAGCAGCTTCAAGCCGGCGACGGCCGCCGGCGGGTTCGTCGATCCCGCGCTTCCCGCCGGTTACGCGCCCTTCGGCATCCAGGCCGTCGGCGACCAGCTCTACGTCACCTACGCGCCGCAACAGGGGCCGCAGAATCAGCACGAGATGGTTGGCCCGGGTCTTGGGCTGGTCGACCTGTTCGGCGCCGACGGCACGCTGGTGCGGCGCGTCGCCACCGGCGGGGCGCTCAATGCGCCCTGGGGCATCGCCCAGGCGCCGGCCGACTTCGGCCAGTTCAGCAGGGATCTGCTGATCGGCAATTTCGGCGACGGCACCATCAATGCCTTCGATCCCGTCACCGGGCAATTCATCGACAGCCTGCGCGACGCCGGCGGCAAGCCGCTGAGCATTCCGGGCTTGTGGGGCATCGCCTTCGGCAACAGCTTGCTGGCGGTCTCCAACTGGCTGTACTTTGCGGCCGGCATCGACGATCGGGCCGATGGGCTTTACGGCCGTATCGTCGCGTCACCCGCCGCCGCTTCGGGGAGCAGTTCCAGCGGCGGCTAGCCGCCGCTGGAACACCGCATCGACCGCGCCGGCTATCGGTCTACTTTTTACCGGTCTTCTTCGCCGTCGCCTTGCCGGCAGCCGAGGGCTCCGGCCGCAGGATCGCGTCGACCAGGGCTTCAAGATTCTCCGCGTGCTTTTCGAACTGGCCGTCCAGCATCAGCTGGCTGAGGCCGTGCACCAGGCTCCAGGAGCGGATGGCGGCCACCGTCACGCGCGCATCGCCGGCCTCCAGGCCGAGCACCTGCGCCGCGCCCTGGCGTAGTGCCTCGAATGCCGCGCTCCCGGCTTCGCGCAGCTCCGCGTTGTAGTGACTGGAAGCGAAGCGCCCGAACATCAGCCGGAACAGGGCGGGGTTGTCGCGGGCGAAACGGACATAGGCGCCGCCGGCGGCGCAATGCTGATCCATGGGCTCGCGCACCGCGGCGGCGGCGCTCGCCTGGGCCGCGCCCATCCTGCGGAAGCCCTCGGCCGCCAGCGCCACCAGCAGCGCTTCCTTGTCGGCGAAATGACGGTAGCAGGCGTTGGCCGAGACGCCGACCTGCCGCGCTAGCCGGCGCAGGCTCAACTCGCCGCGTTCGCCCGCGGGCGCCGCTTCCAGCAGCGCCAGTCCGGCTTCCACCAGGGCCTGGCGCAGATTGCCGTGATGATAGGGAACGGCGGCGGCCGGACGCCGGGCGGCGGTCTTTGCGGGCGTCTGGGCGATGGACTTGGCCGATTTCATGTTGACACTGTGCACATTTCCGGAGCAAGATGTTCACATTGTATACATTTGATCGGCGAGCGGCCATCGGTCGCGCCGCCGCAACGAGGAGATTGCGATGCCGCAGGCACAACTGGTTCCGCGCGCCATATCCTGGATCGGCCGGCAGATGCAGAAGCGTGTGCCTTATTCCGCTTCCAATCCCTACCTGGAAGGGCCTTATGCGCCGGTGGCCGAGGAGCGCACCGAGACGGCGCTGCGCGTCAGCGGCGAGATTCCGCGCGAGCTGAACGGCGTGTTCGCGCGGATCGGCCCGAATCCGCTGCGGGTCGACAATCCGGCGACCTATCACTGGTTCATCGGCGACGGCATGGTGCACGGCCTGCGCCTGCGCGAGGGCAGGGCGCTGTGGTATCGCAACCGCTGGGTCGGCACCGACACCGCCCATCGCGCCCTCGGCCGGCCGTTGGCGCCGGGGCCGCGGCGCGGCGTGGCCAGCGTGGTCAACACCAACATCATCGGTCATGCCGGCCGGCTCTGGGCGCTGACCGAGGCCGGTGTGCTGCCGGTGGAGATGGACGGCGATTTGTCGACGCTGCGGCACGGCTATTTCAACAGTACCGCCTCGCTCGCCTGCACCGCGCATCCGCATCGCGATCCGCTTACTGGCGAGCTACATGCGGTGTGTTACGACGCGCTGTCGCGCGATCGCGTGCAGTACGTCGTCATCGGCGCCGATGGCAGCCTGAAGAAGCTGGTGAACATCCCGGTGCGGCACGGGCCGATGATTCATGACTGCGCCATCACCCGCTCGCGGGTGGTGATCCTCGATCTGCCGGTGACGTTTTCGGTGCGCGAGTTCCTGCACGGCGCGGGCTTTCCCTATCACTGGAATCCGCGCCATCCGGCCCGGGTCGGTCTGCTGCCGCGCGAGGGCGACGCCGGGGAGATCCGCTGGTTCAACATCGATCCCTGTTATGTGTTCCACACCTGCAATGCCTATGACCTCGCGGATGGCGGGGTGATCGTCGACGTGGTGGTGCAGGCGCGCATGTTCGACCGCTCCCGCCTCGGGCCGGAGCGGCAGCAGATCAGCTTCGAGCGCTGGAAGCTGGGTCCGGCGCACGACCATGTCGAGCGCACCGTCATCAGCGACCGGCAGCAGGAGTTTCCGCGCTTCGACGAGCGCCTGATGGGCAGTCCCTACCGCTATGCCTATACGGTTGGATTCGAAGCCGGCGGCAGCCAGCCGCAGCCCCTGTTCCGGCATGACCTGCAGGACGGCGGCACGCTGCTGCACGACTACGGTGCGCAGCGCACACCGGGCGAGGCGGTGTTCGTGCCGCGCCGCGAAGGCGGCGCCGAGGATGAGGGCTGGCTGCTGTCCTATGTCTACGACAGCGGCACCGACCGCAGCGACCTGGTGATTCTCAATGCACAGGATCTCGGCGGCGAGCCGCAGGCGGTGATCCATCTGCCGCTGCGCGTACCTCACGGCTTCCACGGCAACTGGATCGCCGACGCGGCTTAGGATTGCGCTGCGCACCGGCGGCGCATTGAATGTTTCGCGATTTCCGACAGATACGAAGGTAGACTTTGTAGGTAACCTTTGCATCTGGCACAATGCCGGCATGAACCAGCAACAGGACGATGCCGGCGCCGCGCGCGCCCAGGCGGTGGCGGGCGAGCTGCGCGTGGTGCTCGGCAAGCTGAAGCGGCGGCTGCGCGCGGAGGCGCATCTGGGCGATTTCACCTGGCCCCAGGTGCAGGTCCTGATCTGGCTGGAGCGCGAGGGTCCGGCGACGGTGAGCACCCTGGCTCGGGCCCAGGGCATGCGCCCGCAATCGATGGGCGAAACCCTTGCTGCTTTGAAGGAAACCGGGCTGGTCGGCGGCGCGCCGGATCCGGCCGACGGGCGCCAGACTGTGCTGTCCCTCAGCGCCGCCGGCCGCAGGAAGATCAAGGCCGCGCGGGCGGCGCGGGAGGACTGGCTGTTCCGCGCCATCCGCGCCAGTCTGGCTCCGGCGGAGCAAGTGCAGCTCGCCAGCGCGGTCGAATTGCTCAAGCGCCTCGCCGATTTCTGAGCGAGGGAAAGCCCATGGCAATCACCACGCTCGACGCCAGGACTGCGCTGCTCGTCATCGATTTGCAGCAGGGTGGCTTCGATTTGCGCGCCACGGACGACGCCATTGTTTCCGGATTGGGCATGCTGCTCACCGGCGTGTTGAGTGCACGTGCCTTTGGACGGTTTCACGGCGGCAATTCTCCGGGGGACGCGTGATCGGCCCGGTGACAGGCACCTTCCGTTCGCTGCGCGGTTACAACTACCGGATATGGGCCGCCGGCTCGCTGGTCTCCAATGTGGGCACCTGGATCCAGCGCACCGCGCAGAACTGGCTGGTGCTGACCCAGCTGACCCATAACAACGCCACCGCCCTGGGCGTGGTCATGGCGCTCCAGTTCGGGCCGCACCTGCTGTTGCTGCCGCTGACCGGCTTTGCCGCCGATCATCTCGACCGGCGCAAGCTGCTCATCGGCACCCAGGCGGCGATGGGTGTTCTCGCCTTCGGGCTGGGCCTCCTCACCATTACCGGGCTGGTGCAGCTGTGGCAGGTCTACCTGTTCGCCTTCCTGCTGGGCTGCGTCACCGCGTTCGACGCCCCGGCGCGCCAGGCGTTCGTCTCGGATCTGGTGGGGGATGCCGATCTGTCGAACGCCGTGGCGCTGAATTCCACTTCGTTCAATGCCGCGCGAATGATCGGCCCTGCCGTCGCCGGTGTGCTCATCGCCGGCGTGGGTACCGGCTGGTCATTCCTGGTCAACGCGGCTTCATTCGTCGCCGTGCTCTGCTCGCTGGGCCTGCTGCGCAGCGGCGAGTTGCATGTGCATCCAGGCGGCAGGGCCGTCGGCGGCCGCGGCAGCCTGCTCGAAGGGTTCCGCTACGTATGGGCGCGCCCCGACCTGAAGGCGGTCCTGTTCATGCTGTTCCTGATCGGCACCTTCGGGCTCAACTTCCAGATTTTCATTTCCACCATGGCGGTCCAGGTGTTTCACACCGGTGCCGGCCGCTACGGGCTGCTGACCTCGATCATGGCAATCGGCACGGTCGCCGGCTCGCTCCACGCCGCCGGCCGGACCCGGTCCGGGATGAGGCAGCTGTTCGCCGGCGCTGCGATCTTCGGATTCGGCTGCGCCCTGGCCGCGGTCATGCCTAATTACTGGCTGTTCGCCTGCGCCCTGATCATCATCGGCGTGTCCGCGCTGACCTTCTCCACCACGACCAACAGCCTGATGCAGCTATCGACCGAGCCGGTCATGCGTGGGCGGGTGCTGGCGATCCGCCTGGCCATCGCCCTGGGCTGCACGCCCATCGGTGCGCCGATCGTCGGCTGGGTTGCCGATCGTTTCGGTGCGCGCTGGGCGCTGGGTGTCGGCGCCGCGTCGGGATTTGCCGCGGCGATCGTCGCGATCCATTACCTGTGGAAGCATCGTCGCCTGCGCCTGCATTTCGACGCCGGCAACATCCGCCTCAGCTTCGACGCCAGTTCCTCATGAATCGCTGATCTTGCCAGTACGCAGCGTAGTAATTGCTGCGCTGCCACAAACGCCCGCGGGGCTTGGCAGAATAGTGAATCAGGTATAGCGTAGCAACAAGTGCGGAGACTCAAGAACATCCGTACCGAAAAAGCAGAACAGTGGGTTCCATCGGAACAGTCAACTGTGTGCGAGGGGAGCAACATGAAAATGACTTTCAGTGCGGCCGTCCTGGCCGTGTCGATTCTCGCCAGCCCGGTTGTTTTCGCGGACGACAGCAACAGCGGCGACAACGGTACCGCGGCAGGCTCCGGTACGGCTGCTTCCAATGTCGCCGCCGGTTCGGTGACGACGCAGGTGGTGGTCGGCGTCGTCACTGCCGCGGTGATCGGCGCGGTGGTCGGCGCTTCTTCCGATAACCATGGCACCAGCACCACTTCGACCACCAGCACCACGGCGAAGTAGCGCGGCAAGCCCGCGGCTCCGCCGCGGCCCGGGGTCACCGGCGGCATCTCGCGTCGGCATGCCTTGCTGTCGCCGGCGCCGATTGCCTGCGCGCGGCCGGCTCGATCCGTCTGCTCGAACGGCCGATCCGAGGCGGAAAAGGCGGGCCGTCATCAATATCAACGCTGGATGGATATACTAAATCGCACCCATCAACCGAAAGGCCATCACATGAAGTTCACCAACATGTTTCGCGTCGCGTCCATTGCCGCAATCCTCGCGATAAGCAGCGGCGCGGCCTATGCCAAGCAAGGGACGCCCCAGACCCATCATTGCAAGCAGCAGGATGGCACCGTGGATATGACAAAGACCCATAAGCAGTGCCTGGCGGCCAAGGGCACCTGGGCGAAGGACGCCGGCACGCCGGCAACGCCGGCAGCTGCGGCCCCCGCCGCCGCTGCGGCCCCTGCGGCACCGGCCGCGCCCGCTGCAGCCGCACCTGCGCCCAAGCAGTAAAGCGCAGGAGATCGTTTTGCATCTCCTGTTCGCTGTCGCTGGTGAGGCTGGAGGCCGCCGAGGCTAGAAGCCATAGCTGGTATGTCTTTGGGAGGCAAGGCCGGTAGTCCCCTTTGCAAATCAAAGCCCGTCTCCGCTTCAATTTGAAAGCGGAGACGGGCTTTTTTTGTGGGGTGCAGGGCGTACAACCCTGTCTGCGTACTTCAGGCCGGTGCGACGACACCCCGGTACTTCGGCCCGAAGCAGCTACGGGCAGGTGGCGGGTTTGCAGAATTCAACAAGCGCTGCCCGGAGTAGTGCGATCCGCTTCGACCACGTTACTTCGCCGGATCAAGCTTGACCAGGATGACATCTGTGGGAGGGGAATCATCCGGCCGGTCGTCCGCAATGCAGCGGCGGATACTGAACGGCAGGCGGCAGCTGTTGGCCGGACGACGATTGTTGAGTATCACGGCCAGAAAATAGCGGACATGCCGGACAGTATCGGAGCGGGCAGCGGCGACCAGCCAGCTCGCCGCGCGCAAGCGGCCAGTCCCAGCAAGGCCGCTTCCAATCAAGTCATGCTCATGGAATCACTTCGCCTCCGGGTTCCACATCCCCATGCTGCGGCTGCCGGCGAGTGACCTGGTCCAGCTTGTCGCCCAGCAGGCGGCGCACCGTGACGTAGAAAACCGGGATCAGCAGCAGGCCGAGGAAGGTGGCGAACAGCATGCCGCCGATCACGCCCGTGCCGATCTCGTGACGCGAGGACGCTCCCGCCCCCGTCGAAGCCACCAGGGGGAACACGCCCAGGATGAAGGCCATCGAGGTCATCAGGATCGGGCGCAGGCGCAACTTGCAGGCGCCGACCACCGCATCGTACAGCGTCATGCCCCGGGCCTGTCCGGCCACCGCGAACTCCACGATCAGGATCGCGTTCTTCGCCGCCAGGCCGATCACCGTCACCAGGCCGATCTTGAAGTAAATGTCGTTGGGCACGCCGCGCAGCAGGCAGAACGCCACCATGCCCAGCAGGCCCAGCGGCACCACCAGCAGCACGGCGACGGGAATCGACCAGCTCTCGTAGAGAGCGGCCAGGCAAAGAAATACCACCACGATCGATAGCGCCATCAGCAGCATGGCCGAGTTGCCGGCCAGGACTTCCTGGAAGGACTGGCCGGTCCAGTCCGCGGCAAAGCCGTGCGGCAGGGACTTGTCGACGATGTTCTGCAACACTCCCATGGCCTGGCCGGTGGAGTAGCCCGGAGCCGAATTGCCCACGATTTCCACGGCGGAATAGCCGTTGTAGCGCGGCAGCGCCTGCGGACCCACGCTCCAGTCCGCCTTCACCACGCTGGACAGCGGCACCATGTTGTAGGGGCCGATCGAGGTGTCGCTGGCCGAGGGGTCGATCTGGGTCAGGTAGCCGCTGGTGTTGGTCGCGGTGCCGGCCGCGCTGCTGGCGCCACTGGCGGCATTGCTGATGCCGCTGGGTGTGTAGATGTGCTGCAGCGCATCGAATCCCATGCGGTAGGGCGCGTCGGCCTGCAGGTAAACGCGCTTGACGCGGCCGCCATAGGTGAACTGGTTGATGTAGAACGGTGCCAGCTGCATCTGGATGGCGTTGTAGACGTCGGTGAGCGACAAGCCCATGGACTGCGCCTGCACCCGGTCCACCGATACCCGCAACTGCGGCGCTTCCGGCAGCGAGTTGGGACGGATGCCGTAGAGCATGGGGTTCTTGGCTGCGGCGCCGAGCAGCATGCCTTCGGCCTGGGCCAGCTGCGCGCGCGACTGGCCGGCGCGGGCCTGCAGATACATGTCGATGCCGCCGAACTGGCTCAAGCCGCGCACGGTGGGCAGATTGGTCACGAAAATCTGCGCATCCGGGATGCCGTGCAGGATCCGGTTCGCCTGCGGAATAATCTGCATGGCCGTTTGCGAGCGCTGGTCCCAGGGCTTGAGGGCGATGAAGGCCATGCCGACGTTTTCGCTCTGTCCGACGAAGCTGAAGCCCTCGGGCTGGAAAATGTCCTTGATGTTGTTGCCGATCGGGCTGTGCAAAAGCTTGTCGCGCATCTCGGCCATCACCTGGTCGGTGCGCTCCAGGGTCGCGCCCGAAGGCAGGTTGACCAGCGCCAGGATGGTGCCCTGGTCCTCGTCGGGGACGAAGCTGGTGGGCAGGCGGGTGTAGAGGAATCCGGCGAGCACGGTGACCAGCGCGAAGGCGGCCATCCAGCGCGGCGCACGGCGCACCGCTGCGCCGATATGGCCGCTATAGGTGCGGTTGATCCGCTCCAGCCCCTGGTCGAACCAGCGGAACACCTTGTTCTTTTCGGCATGATGATGCGGCCGCAGGATGGCGGCGCATAGCGAGGGCGTGAACGACATCGCCAGGAACGCCGAAAATCCCATCGACACCGCGATGGTCAGCGCGAACTGGGAGTAGATGATGCCGGTGGCGCCCGGCTGCAGGGCCGAAGGCACGAACACCGCGGCCAGCACCACGGTGATGGCGATGATCGCGCCGGTGATCTGGCCCATGGCCTTGCGTGTGGCCTCCTTGGGTCCAAGACCTTCCTCGCTCATGATGCGCTCGACGTTCTCGATCACCACGATGGCGTCGTCCACCACAATGCCGATGGCCAGCACCATGCCGAACAGCGTCAGCTGGTTGATCGAGAAGTGCAGCAGGGACAGGCCGATGAAGGTGCCCAGCAGGGCCACTGGAATCACCAGGGTGGGGATGATGGTGGCGCGGATGTTCTGCAGGAAGATCAGCATGACCACGAACACCAGCACGATTGCCTCGACCAGGGTGCGCACCACATCGGTGATCGAAGCGGTGATGAACGGTGTGCTGTCATACGGGGCACTCCAGGTCACGCCTTCCGGCAGGTCCCTGGCCAGCACCGCCATTTCGGCTTTCACCGCCTTGGCTACCGCCAGGGCGTTGGCGCCGGGCAGCAGGAACAGGCCCATGCCGCCCGCCGGCTTGCCGTTGAGGACCGAGGAGGAGCCGTAGCTCTGTGCGCCGAAGGTGATGCGGGCGACGTCGCTCAGGCGCACCACGGTGCCGTTGCTGTTGGTGAGCAGCACGATGTCCTTGAACTGCTGCAAGGAGGAGAACAGGGTGTCGCCGGAAACCGTGGCGGTGAAGGTCTGGCCCTTGACCGCGGGGTCCGCGCCGAGCGAGCCGGTGGCGAACTGCGCGTTCTGCGCATTGACCGCATTGAGCACCTGGGTGGAGGACAGCCCGTAACCCTGCAGTTTGTCCGGATTCAGCCAGATGCGTACCGCGTATTCCGAGCCGAGCTGGAAGGTGTTGCCCACGCCGTTGATGCGCGCGATCACCGGCTGGATCTGCGCAGCCACGATGTCGCTGAGGCGGCCCGCGGTGATCGCGGGATTGCTCGACTGCAGGCTCAGGAACATCAGCAGGTCGGGGCTGGCCTTGGCCACCACCAGGCCCTGCTGGGTGACCTCGCTCGGCAGCAGCGGCTGCGCCAGGGCCACCTTGTTCTGCACCTGCACCTCGGCGATGTCCGCATTGGTGCCGGTGGCGAAGCTCAAGGTGATGGTGGCAGTGCCGTTGCCGTTGGAAGTCGAGCTGAAGTACAGCAGGTTGTCGATGCCGGTGAGCTGCTGCTCGATCACCTGGGTGACTGTCGATTCCATGGTGGCGGCGCTGGCGCCGGGATAGGTTGCGGTGACCGTCACCTGCGGCGGGGCGATGGCAGGATAGGAGTCGATGCCCATGCTGCTCATCGAGATGACGCCGATCAGACAGATCAGGATGGGGATCACCCAGGCGAAGACCGGGCGGCTGATGAAGAAATTAGGCACGAGGCGCGCTCCTTACGGATTGCTGGCGGCGGCGGGGCTGCCGGCTGCCGCGGCGGATCCGGCCGGTGACGGCGCCGCGCTTTGCCCCGGATTTTGCCCGGGCGCTTGCCAGGGGCTGGCCTTGACCTGGCCGCCCTCCCGCGTGCCTTGCAGGCCTGACACGATCACCTGATCCCCGGCGGCAAGGCCGCTGGTGACGATCCAGTCGTGGCCGTAGCTGTCGTTGGCGCTGACGTCCTTGCGCAGCACCTTGCCGTCCGCCCCGACCACCAGGGCGTAGGCGCCGACGGTATCGCGCTGCAGCGCCAGCTGGGGAATCAGGAATACATTGTTCTGCTGGCCGAAATTGACGTTCAGCGTGACGTACATGCCCGGCAGCAGCTGGTGCTGCGGATTAGGCACCAGGGCGCGCAGGTTCACCGCACCGGTGGTGGCGTTGACGGCAACGTCGGAGAAATCCAGGGTGCCCGGCTGCTGGTACTGGCTGCCGTTGGGCAGGACGATCTGCACCGTGGTCTGGTCCTGCCGGGCCAGGGCGACACTGCCCTGGCTCTGCGCCTGGCGCAAAGTCACCAGGTCGGCCGCGCTGACGGTGAAATTGACGTAGAGAGAATCGATCTGCTGGATCGTGGTCAGCAAGGTGCCGCCCGAGCCGGCATCGCTGGTGCTGCTGCCGACCAGCGCGCCCTGCGTGACCTGCTGCTGTCCGGCGATGCCGGCGATCGGCGCGGTGACCCTGGTATAGGCAAGGTTGATGTGCGCGCCGTCGACGGCGGCCTGATCCGCCTGGACCTTCGCCGCCGCGCTGCGCTCGGCCGCGTCGGCATCGTCGACGGTCTGTTGCGAGACCGAGCCGACCGGCAGCAGCTTGTGGTCGCGCTCGGCCGTTACGCGGTCATTGACGTAGGTGGCCTGATCCTCAGTCAGCGTCGCCAGGTCGTTGTTCAGCACGGTCTGGTAATAAGCCGGATCGATTTCGAACAGCAGCTGCCCCTGCTTGACCGCACTGCCTTCGGTGTAGGCGCGCTTGAGCAGCACGCCGGAGACGCGGGCGGTGACGTTGGCACTGTAGTAGGGCGCCAGGCGGCCGACCAGGTCTCTGGTCAACGGTATCGTCCGCGGCTCGGCCGTCACCACGCCCACCTGGGGCGGCGGCGGGGCAGGCGGCGGGCCGCCCTTGCTGCAGGCGGCCAGGGCAACAATGCTCAGGGCCAGCAAAGGGGCCCGCGTTGGCGATGATTTCATGGGAATTCCATTCCTGCTTGATTGTGATAACGGGAGACTGCGGCGGCCGGCGAGATGGGGGGGCTCACTGCGCTTGCACTCCGGGGGTAGAACTTGCGGCGCCAGGCTGGCTTGCCGGGGCGGAGGCCACGGCCGCGCCCTTGGCCTCGTCCCACTGCCAGCCGCCGCCGAGGTTCTTGATCAATGTCACGCTGCTTTGCGTTAGCGAGGCCTGCGTGTCTTTCAGGTTCTGCTCGGCCTGCAGCAGGGTGAGTTGCTGGGTGAGCAGGCTTTGCTCGCTCGCCGTGCCGACCGTCCACTGCGCTTGTTGGCTGTCGAACAGCTTCTGGTTGCGCTGCTCGATGTTGGCGTAGGCCTGGGCTTGCTGCTGCAGGTGATTCCACGACGACAGGCTGTCCTCGACGTTTTGGAATGCCGTCAGCACCGTCTGCCGGTAATTGGCCACGTCCGCGTCGTAAGTGGCGCGCGCTTCGGCCACGGCGGCACTGCGCGCTCCGCCGTCGAAGATGGTGCCGGCCAGGCTGGGGCCCAGGGTCCAGAAGCGGTTCGGCAGCGAGAACAGATTGGCCAGCGAGTTGTGCTGGAAGCCGGCTTCCGCCGAAAGATCGAGCGTCGGGAAAAACGCGGCCTCCGCCACGCCGATCTTGGCGTTGGCCGAGGCGGCGGTGCGCTCGGCGTTGACCACATCGTAACGCCGTTCGAGCAGCTGCGAGGGCAGGGTGAGCGGCACGGCCGGCGCGGCAAACGCATAGCCCTGCTGCGGAAAAAGTGAAAAGCCGGCTGGCGGCAAGCCGATCAGCACGGCGATGGCGTGCTCGTCCTGCTCGCGCGAGGTCTGCGTGGCCTGCAGATCGGCGATCACCAGCTCCAGCGTGTCCTGCGCCGCCAACACATCGTCGTTCGACGAGGCGCCCTGGGCGAAGCTGGCCTGCGTCATCTCCAGGATGCGCGCGTCGATCTGCTGCTGCCGCTGCAGAAAATCAATGTCGATGTCGGCCTGGCGCAATTCGAAATAATCGCTTGCGACGCTGGCCGCGATCGACAGGCGCTCGCCCGCGAGTTGCGCGTCGCTGCCCTGCGCGCTGGCCTTGCTCGACTCGATCTGGCGGCGGATCTGTCCCCATAGGTCGGGTTCCCAACTCGCCGTGGCATCGGCGGTGAAGCTGCCTTGTATGCCGGAGGCTGTCCCGGAAGCGGCGGCGCCGGGCCCGGTGCCGCTGCGCGTGCCGGAGATGCCCGCGCCGATGGTGGGATAGAGGCTCGCGACATTCGCCGCGACGGTGGCTTGCGCCAGGCGGTAGTTGGCTTCCGCGGCGACGATGGATTGATTGGCCCTGAGCGCCTGATCGACCAGGCGCCGCAGTTCGTCGTCGTGATACTCGAGCCACCAGGTGCTGGGGATGGCGCCTTGCGGGTTGGCCTGCGCCCGCTGCCAGTCGACGCCTTCCTTGAAACTCTCGGGTAGTTGCACCGTAGGCTTGCGGTAATCGGGGCCGACTGCACAGGCCGCGAGGCACAGCACGGCGGTGGCTGTTGCACCGCAGTGCCGCCATGCGCGCCGGGCGGAGCGCAACGGCGCCCTGCGGCGAGCCCCGCGTGTCGGCGAAATGTTCATGACCATATTTCCTGCTCTTGATTGGGCTGACACTGACGGAAGCAATGGAGTCCGGTGGGGAAGCAAGTGCCGCGGCACGGCGGATTGCCCCTCCGGCCGGCTTGACGGCAAGTGCAGGCCCGAGGGGAGGATGGCGACTGAGCCGGCAGACTTGGCCGGCGCCACAATTAAACTAAACGGTTTAGTTTAGAAGTTGCGCGCATACTGCGCCAGGAGCTATGCTGGCGTCAAGATCAAACTAAACGGTTTAGTTTTTATCAGCCGCGGAATCGGCGGCGGAAGCAGGGGGGAGGAAGCACCATGACCAAGCAGCGCCGAACCAGGGGACGGCCGGTGGCGGCCGCACCCGCCGCAGCGGAAACCGAGAACCGGAAAGTCCGCGCGATCATCGCCGCGGCAAACAAGCTGTTCCTGGAGCAGGGGCTCGCCGCACCCAGCATGGACCTGATCGCCGAGACGGCGGGCGTGTCGAAGGCAACCATCTACGTGTATTTCCGCAGCAGGGAGGAGTTGCTCCTGGCTTTGGTCGAACATGACGTTCGATCCAACGGGCCCGGCGTGATCTGGGATCCCGCGACGGATTTCGTCGATGCCGAGGAGGAGCTGCGAGGCATTGCCAAGCGGCTTATGGCTTTTTTCCTCAGCTTGCGGTTCAGGGATCGCGCCATATTTCGTCTGATCGAGGAGCAGGCTGTAAATTTTCCCGAAATCGGCCGCACCTTCTATGCAGCGGGGCCTCAGAAAACCACTGCGCAGGTGGCGTCCTTCCTGAGAATGGCCAACGCGAAAGATCTTTTGTCAGTGCCCGATGTCGATCTGGCGGCGATGCAGCTCATCAATCTTTTGCACGGCGATCTGCATTTCAGAAAAATGCTATCAATGCCGTTCCCCACCAGGAGGGAACTGGATGCGCGTGTCGAATCCGGCCTTCGGGTATTTCTCGCCGCCTATGGACCTGCCTCTTCGGGCAGGCCCCGCAATTGATTCAGCGCCTGCATGGTGCCGCAGCGGCGCATCAGGTCGATGCCATGGCATTTCAGCCGGCCGGTAATGCCGCCGGCTGCCGGGTTGCCTGGCGCAGCTGCCGACTGACGCGGCGCCTGGATTAGCGTCATCGAATACGGCCTCACCGCCCCGCATGTCCGCTCCTTTACGCCCAGCGCACACGCAGGAGTCTGTGGAAAGCCTCTGCCTGCTGATCAAACGCGCCAGTGGGCTGGTAGCGGATTTGACCAGGATGGCGTTGAAATCCGGGTCGGGTTCAATCACGGAGATGCTGGTTCTCTCCAGGCTGGATCCCGAACGGCAGGTGTCCATGGCGGAGCTGAAGGCTCATCTTGGTCATCGCCTGGAATCGATGAGCAGAGTTCTGGATCGCTTGGAGCGCGCACAGCTCATTCGACGTGAGCGCGACCGGCATGATCGCCGTGCCGTACGCATCGTTATCACCGAACGGGGCGGGCGCCAATTGGAAAGCGCACTCTTTCTTTGGGCCAATCTCCAGGACAAGATCGGCGCGCACTTGTCGCGGACGGAACACGAAACGCTCGTCATGTTGCTGGAGCGCCTGCTTCAGGGCCTGCAGAAAGCCATTCGCAACAGGCGGATCGCGTGATGAAGCGCGCGGGCGGCCTCCGGCTCTAAGGCTGCGGTGGTTGGGGCTGCTGCTGGGGCGGCGAGGCCGGCACCTCTTGCCATCCACTCGGGCAAACATTGACGTACGGATAATAGGCCTTGGCTACGGGGCAGTAGTACCAGATGGCCGGCGAGCCTTGCTGCACCGTTGCCGCGGGCGGCGCGTAAACCACTTGCGGCGGCGCAGCGTCGTAATCGTAGTCGTCCGGCCCGTAGTAATAGGGATTGAGTCCGTCGTAGTAGCCCAGTCCAAGGCCGTAATAGCCATAGCCGTAACCATAGCCATAGCCGCGGAATCCGCCGTAGCCTCCCCGGCCGTAGCCGCCGCCATGATAACCACCGCCGTGGTAGCCGCCACCTCCCCCTCCGTGATAGCCGCCGCCATGGTAGCCGCCGCCGCCACCACCGTGGCCGCCACCGCCGCCGCCATGCTGTGCTTCCGACACATTGGGCAGCGTCAGGCTCAATCCCAGGGTAATAAGCGCAATCAATCTTTTCACGACGGACTCCTTGGCCTGAGCCTGGAGGGGCTGACCCGGCAGGTCACCCATACATCACCGTACCAAAACTGTCGCCGGGCAGGTTCAGCCCGGTGATGCATCTTGATCCGGTAACAAGCTTGCTTGGGGCGCTCCACGACCGTCTGAATTCGGGCACTTTGAGCCTCAAACGATAGACCCCGACGCTTGCTCTAAGTTCGGCTACGAAGGCTTTCGTGAGTGTCCAGCATTGATTGCGATTTTTTCTATCGCTTCGACGACCTCCGCTCAGGGGGTTTCAGAACTTACTTTGTTTACAGCCGGCCCAAGGTCGCCGCCGCCCGCAGCGCGCAAAACGCAAAGGGCGGATTGGATGCCTCCAATCCGCCCTGCGTTCGAACTTGCAAAACCGGGCCCCGAAGCTTGCGTGCCCTGCCGTCGTGCCTTACTGCGGCGGCGGGTAGTAGCCGGGCGGATAGGCCGGCGGCGGGGGCGGCGGTGCCGGCGTCACGTAGTAGACCTGCGGCGGCGGCGGTGCCGGCTGCACGTAGTAAACGCGCGGGGGCGGCGGGGCGTTGTTGACCACCTGGTTGCCCTTGGAATACATGCACTGCGAATAGGCCATGTTGTACTGGCCCTGGATCGAGCGGTCCTGTCGGCCGGAGCTGTTGGCGCCGACGTCGGCGCCGACCACGCCGCCCGCACCGGCGCCGATGGCGGCACCGCGGCCGCCGCCCACCGCCGCGCCCAGGCCTGCGCCCAGTGCGGTGGTCAGCACGGCGGCGCCGAGGCCGCGCTCGTTGGCGGCGTCAACCTGGCCGGCGATCTGTTGGCTGGCGTACTGCTTGCACGTCGCCTGGTCCTGCTGGAACACCTCGAACGGCTTGTTCTGCGCGGGCAGCACTTGCACGGTCGGGCCCATCGGCTCGGTGGCGCAGGCGGCGACGACGAGGCCGGCGCAGGCGATCGTCAGGATCTTGATTGGGTTTGTAGGTCTTGCGGTGCTCACTGGGAATCTCCTGCTTTGGGTCCTGCTTGGGGTCCTGCTATCTGGCCTGCGCTGGTGCGTTGGAGCGGTGGTCCGGAGCCAGGCCCGTTCCCCGCGGGTCCGCCAGGCGCCTTGCTCTGGAACAATCTTCCTATCGCTGGATGAACGCAAGCTTAACCGCAACCGCGCTCCGGCAGGCAGAAGGGCCGCTTGCGCGGCCCTTTGCCGTTTGCCCTATCCCGCCCTCAACGCGCCCAGTGACCCGGCACGAAGCGGTAGTGGGGGCCGCGCTGGATGTAGTGATCGGGAATCCAGCGGAAGCCCGGGCGCCCCATGACGTAGTGGCCCGGCACCCAGACGTAGCGGGCGCCGTCCCAGCGGTGGAAGCCGGGGGCCCAGACGTAGCCCGGCTGGGGCGGCGGCGGGGGCGGGGCTTCCACGATCGGCGCGGGCGGGCCGATGTTGATATCGACGCCCACTCCGGCCTGGCTGAGCCCCGGCAGGGTGAGGCCCGCGGCGAGCATCAAGGTGGCAATGGTCAGTTTGGTACGCATCTGTTTCTCCGTGATTTGTTACGCGCCGATCACCTTACTCCGCCTCGCTGAACACCTTCTTAACCAAGGCGGCGGTGGCGCGTTAAAAAAGGTAAAGGCCGCCTGCGGGGCGGATTCCGGCCACCCCGATGCATCGATTCGCGCAGCCCGGGGGGAGCTATCCGGTGGAGTTGTGCCCCGGCTGCGGGGCGGTTTGAATAAGCCAAAGACCGCTGCGGCAGGCGATGTCCGCCACAAGGGTGCAATTGTCCGTACCCACACTAGGTCTTTTCAATAACTCAGCCATAACCAGACTCAGGGGATTGTCATGTCGGATTCAGGTATCACGCGGCGCACCTTTCTCAGCGGCTCCGCCGCGGCGGCGATTCTTGCCGGCTTGCAGGGCTGCGGCGGCAGCTCGGATGTCAGCGGCGGCGCGGCGGCCAGCGGCAGCGCTGCCGGCGACGGCGTGGCCAGCCGGACCCCCGGCTCCCTGCCCAATCCCTCGGTTGCGGCGGGTACCGCCGACACCACGCTGCCGTTCGACCGCATCGTGGTGGTGATGATGGAGAACCACTCCTTCGACGGCCACCTGGGCATGCTGTCGGTGCGCGGCCAGCCCAAGGCCGACGGCCTGACCCTCAACGCCAGCCAGATCCCCACCAACTCCAATCCGCTGGACGGTGGCTACCAGAAGTCCTTCCGCATGCAGGGCACCTGCCAGCCCGGCGGCGTGACGCAGAGCTGGAATGCCTCCCACACCCAGATCGACGGCGGCAAGATGGACGGCTTCGCCGCCACCAGCAACACGGCGATGGGCTACTGGGACGCACCCGACCTGCCGTTCTACTACTCCATGGCCAGCACCTTCTGCCTGGGCAACCGCAGCTTCTGCTCGGTGCCGGCGCAGACCTATCCCAACCGCCGCTTCCTCTATTCCGGCACGGCCATGGGCACCATCTCCACCGACAGCGCCGGCTTCTCCCTGCCGGCGCCCGCCGCCGGCACCCTGATGGACTTGCTGAGCAAGTACAACGTCAGCTGGCGCAATTACTTCACCGACCTGCCGGCCACGGTGATCATTCCGCAGAACCTGGAAAACCATCCGCTCAACTACGCGCCGATCACCCAGTTCTTCGTCGACGCCCTGGCCGGCACCTTGCCCGCCGTGTCCTTCGTCGATCCGGAGTTCGGCCTGATCGATGAAGTGGGCTCGCTCCTGTTCGGCTTCCTCGACGCCATTCCGGACCTGCCCGCGCCCCTCACCGACGCGCTCAACGTGTTGCGCAACACGGTCGACTCCCTCAGCGGCAGCGAGGAGAATCCGGCCGACGTCGCCCTCGGCGAAGCCTTCGTGTCGCAGGTGGTGCAGGCGGTGATGGCCTCGCCGACCTGGAAGAGCACCCTGCTGGTGTGGACCTACGATGAACACGGCGGCTACTACGACCACGTGCCGCCGGTCAGCGTGCCGGAGCCGGACAGCATCCAGCCGGTGCTGGCTTCCGGCGACGCCGCCGGCGCCTACAACATCACCGGCATGCGGGTGCCCACCGTGGTGGTGTCGCCGTACAGCAAGCCGAACGAGGTCACCGACGTCATGCACGACCACACCTCGATCATCGCCACCATCGCCAGGAAGTGGAACCTGCCGGCGCTGACCCACCGCGATGCCCAGGCCAACACCCTGCTCGACTTCCTCGATCTCGATTCGGCGCCGTTCTTCCTCACTCCGCCGCAGCTGGCCGCCCCCGCCACGCCCACCCTGGGCCTGTTCGGCTGCCAGAGCACCGCCCCGGCGCCGATCATCTCGCCGACTGCGAGCATCGACCTGACCGGGCAGCGCTACACCGCTGCTCATCAGGCGGCGCCGAAGCTGGCTTGATTACTGTTCCACATCAAAATCAAACCCAAAAACAAACCAATACCGTCATACCGGCGAAAGCCGGTATCCAGGTGCTCGAACTGCGCGCAATGTGGCTCTGGATTCCGGCTTTCGCCGGAATGACGTTGTTGCTTTGTGTGGGCAGGCTGAGCGTCCCAGGATGTCAGGTGGAAGCCGCCTGCGCTCCCGCCGCCGCGGCTCCGGCCATGCGCTGCTCCATGATACGCATCAGCCAGTCGAAGCCGCGGTCGGAGGTGAAGCGGCGCAGCGCCAGGATCATCTTCGCGCCGCCGCCGGTGGCGTAGCGCGTGCGCGGGCGCTTCGCGCGCAGGGCATCGGCGATGGTGGCGGCCACCACTTCCGGCGGCGAGGCCATGTTCGACTGGTCGGCGCCCTCGAACATTTTCGCGTGCAGCAGGGCCTGCTCGCGGTATGCGGTATTGCCCGAGTACTTGAGCATGCTGTCGCGGGCGATGCCGCCCCACTCGGTCTTGATCGCGCCCGGCTCGATGACGACGACGTGGATGCCGAACGGCGCCAGCTCCATGCGCAGGCAGTCGCTCAGGCCCTCCACCGCGAACTTGGTGGCGTGGTACCAGCTGCCCAGCGGCTCGTGCATCTTGCCGCCGACGGAGGTGATGTTGACGATGGCGCCGCTGCCCTGGGCCCGCATCATCGGCAGGGCCAGCTGGCTCAACCGCGCCAGGCCGAACAGGTTGACCTCGCACTGGCGCCGCGCCTCTTCCATCGGCACGTCTTCCAGCGCGCCGTAGGAGCCGTAGCCGGCGTTGTTGACCAGCGCGTCGAGGCGGCCGGCTTCGCCGCGGATGGTGTCGATGGCGGCGACCATCGAGGCGTCGTCCGTCACGTCCAGCGCCAGCAGCGATGCGCCGGCCTGGCGCAGCGGCTGCATCCGCTCCACCCGCCGCGCGCCGGCGTAGACCTTGTAGCCTTCGGCCAGCAGCTTGCGCACGGTGGCTTCGCCTATGCCGGAGGAGGCTCCGGTGACCAGCGCGACCTTGTTCATGGTTGGTGTATTCCTGATGTGTGAAACCGGAAAGCAGTTTAAAGTGTGGACCATAGTCCACAGTCAAGGCCCGCCATGCTCATCGCCGAATTCGCCCGCGTCACCGGCCTCAGCCGCGACACCATCCGCTTCTACGTCAGGCGCGGCCTGCTGCGGCCGCTGGTCGGCGCCAACCGCTACCAGTCGTTCGATGCCGGCCAGGTGGAGCGCGCCCTGATCATCCGCAACGCCCAGGCGCTCGGCTTCACCCTCAAGGAAATCACCGCGCTCGATGCCGAGTACAACCTCAAGGGCATGAGCCGGGAGCGCAAGATCGGCCTGATGCTGGAGCGCGTCGCCCAGGTCGACCAGCAGGTCGAGCGGCTGCGCGGCATGCGCCGCTACCTGATGAAAAAGGTGGCCTGGATGGAGGCCGGGGAAATTGGTCCCGAGCCTGTCTACAGCCTCGCCAGCGGCCGCCGCGCCTCGCGCAGCGACGGCTGAACGGGCTACGTACCCCAACGCACAGAAGCGGACTGCTCCGCCGCGCTTCAAGGTGTGCTGGAGCGATCCGCTCACTCAGCAGCTGGAATCATCATGGGCAAGACCTCGAGCCGTACCTCGGTTATCCGGAGCAAGGCCATCACGGCAATCAGGCTGGCCGGCCTGCCGGCCATTCTCCTGCTCGCCAGTTGCAATGCGCCGCCGCCGCCCCCGGCCGCGACGACCACGGTGATCGAGCGTCCGCAGGTGGTTCAGCAGCCGGCAGTGGTTGAACAGCCGGCCATCTCGGTCGATCTGGGATTGAGCGTCGACGAGCGCAAGCGCCGCGACGATGAGCAGCACCGGCGGGATGAGGAACAGAGGCAGCACGATCATGATCACGATAACGGGCCGCATTGATCCGGGCGTCGTCCGCTCAAGAGCATAACGATTTCGCGGGCCCGGGATAGTCAGGCCGTCCCGGGCCCGCGGCGTGGCTCAGGCTTTCTCCGCCGCCATGTTGTAAGTGCCGTCCACTACTTCGACGAAGTTGCGCTCCTCGCGCAGGATGAAGCGCCGCTCTAGCGCCAGGGCGAAATTTCTGCGCGCTTCTGCATCGGTCCTGAGGTGCGCGCGATAGGCCTCGTAAGCGGCGAGGCTGTCGAAAGAAATCAGGCCCCAGGCGATGTTGTTGGTGCCTTCGTACGGCAGGAAGTAGCCCACCAGCTTGCCGCCGCAGCGGGGGATGATGCGCCCCCAGTTCTGCGCGTACTCCTTGAAAGCCTCGCGCTGGTACGGGTCGATCTCGTAGCGGATGAAGCAGGTGATGGTCGCGGCAGGGGTCGTGGTAGGGGTCATGGCGGGGCTCGTAGTGGTATTCGCGGTGATTGGAGAGAGGGCCGCAGTGTCCGCCTTGAGTTGCATGCACACTTCGTTTACCATCAAAGCATGAATGTAGAAGGCATCGATGCCAGTTTGTCCGCCGTCGCCGCGGCCATCGCCGAGCCGGCGCGCACGCGTATGCTGTGCTGCCTGATGGACGGCCATGCGCGCACCAGCACCGAGCTGGCCATCGTGGCCGAGGTCAGTCCCTCCACCGCCAGCGTGCACCTGGCGCGCCTGAAGCAGCAGCGCCTGGTCAAGGTGCTGGCGCAGGGCAAGCATCGCTACTACAGCCTGGAGAGCGGCAGCGTCGCCGCCGCGCTGGAGTCGCTGATGGCCGTCGCCGGCCGGCTGCCGCTGGACCACTTCGTACCGAATACCCCGCCGCGCCTGCGCGCCGCGCGCACCTGCTACGACCACATGGCCGGCGCCCTGGCCGTGTCGCTGCACGATCGCCTGCTGCAGCTGGGCTGGCTCTCCACCACTGCGGCGGGCGAGGGCGCCTACGATCTGGACCGCAGCGGTGAGCGGGCGCTGGCGGGTTTGGGCGTCGACGTCGCGGCAATGCGCGCGCAGCGCCGCCGCTTCGCCTGCGCCTGCGTCGACTGGAGCGAGCGGCGGCCGCACTTGGGCGGCGCCGTCGGCGCGGCGCTGCTGAAGGTGGCCTTGCAGCGCAAGTGGGTGCTCAAGGACCTGGACAGCCGCGCCCTTGGCCTGACGCCGGCCGGCCGGCGCGAAATGCAGGGCCGTTTCGGCCTGGAGGGACTATAGAAGCCATCTCAAAAATATCCCCTCTCCCCGCGTAGCGGGGAGAGGGGATATTGAAATGACTTTTGGGGTGTCGGCCACGTCCTTCTACTTCAGTGCGCTGGCCGGACGTTTTTCGGTGACGGCTGTTGAAGCTCAGGCGGTCGCCTGGGGGTGAATCAGCAGCACGATGATGCAAACCATCAGGGCAATCAGGGCCAGCGCGCCGATGCCGAAGCCGATCGAGCGCCAGGGCTGTTTGCCGCGCAGGTAGGCCACCGAGTGCAGCAAGCGCCCCACGGTAAAGACTCCAAACAGGATGTAGGCCGTCCTGGCGGAGCCGCCGGCCAGCACGAATACCAGGCCCAGCAGCAGGAGCGGATAGATATTGGCCTCGGCATTGCGATGGGCGCGCAGCACGCGGGCCACCGCCGGCGGGTCGGTTTCGCTGAGCGCGGCGTGATACTGAACGCTGTCCTCCGGATTGGCCGCCGTGCCGGTTCTGGCCCGCACGGTGCCGCTATAGACCCAAAGGAACAGCAGGTTGATGCACAGCACCAGGCTGGCGATGGCGTAAGCGGGGAAGGCGGGATAGTTCAGCCAGGTGATCATGATCGGGGTCCGGGTTGCGGGCAGGGCGCCGCGGCCAGCTTAGACTAGGTCCGTACCTTTCAGCCGGGAGGGGGAGTGCGCAATCCGAAGTGGTGGTCACTGGCGGCGCTGCTGACCGGGCTGGCGGTGATCGCCATCACGGGCGTGTTTATGTCCTTGCACCTGCGCACGGTGCAGCCGCTCGGCGGCGCCTATGGCGACCAGGCGATGATCGCTTTCGAACTGGCCGACACACCCGAAAAACTGGCCCGCGTCATCGGCACCGATCCGCCGTCCGCCGGGACGGCGCAGGTCCGCCGCGAGATGGATAGTGCCAACCATATCGATTTCCTCTACATCGCCGTTTACACGCCGTTCATTGCCTGCTCCTGCGCCGCCCTCGCGCTGCGTCGTCGCCGCCGCTGGCTATGGCTCGGCGTGGCGCTGGCGCCGCTGGCGGCACTATGCGACGTCGCCGAGAACCTGGCACTGCTGGCATTGACCCGCAGCGGTGCCGACGTGCCCGCGTTGCTCGCCGCCCTGCATCTCAGAACCTTCGCCAAGTGGGAGCTGCTCGCGCTCAGCAGCGCCCTGTTCGCGGCAGGGTTTGTAGGGGGCGGTCGGCACCTGCTGAGTACGGTGGCAGCCCTTATCGCACTTGCCGCCCTGGGCGCCGGTGTCCTGACTTTTGTCGATGCGGCCGCGTACAGCCCGTTACTGCTCGATGCAATTGTGGTGGTGTGGCTGTGGCAGCTTGGCTATGCCGCGCTGGCGCTGTTTATGCCGACCCTCATGCACCGGACTGCCTGAACGCTGCGTCAGCCGCTACAAGTAAGCGCTGGGCACGAGACTTGTGCGCTGCCATGGGCGCACAATGCGCCTGCGTTGCCGACCCGCGTATTCAATAACCAGCAGCGGGCGGCACGTAGTGCTTTCACACATCTTATGGAGGAGATAACCATGCGTACGTTCCTGTTGCGTCGTCTGGCGGTATGCCTTGTATCCCTGTTCGGCGTGGGCCTGGCCCTGCCCGCGGTGGCTTCCAATTATTCCGTCGCGCCGAACATCGCCGCCGGCATCGCCAACGCCTTGCCCAATCCGGGAGTGTCGCCGCCCGGCACCAACCTGGCCTCGTGCAGTCTGGCGCAGCATCCCTATCCGGTGGTGCTGGTGCCGGGCACCTTCTCGGTGATGGAGGACGATTTCGGCGCGCTCGCTCCGGATCTGGCCAATGCCGGTTACTGCGTGTACGCGTTCAACTACGGCGCCCTCAGCCCCAACGCCCTGATCGAGGCGATCGGGCCGGTGCCGCAGTCGGCGCAACAGCTGGCCGCCTTCGTCAGCCAGGTGCTGAGCCGTACCGGTGCCGCCAAGGTCGACCTGGTCGGCCATTCCCAGGGCGGCATGCTATTGGAGTATTACGCCAAGCTGCTCGGCGGCGCCTCGCTGATCCACGATCTGATCGCACTCTCACCCACCACCCATGGCACCACGCTTGATGGATTGACCATACTCGCCGATGTCATTCCGGGCGCCAACCAGATCGTGGCGGACGGTTGCCCCGCCTGCGTCGATCAGGAAAACGGCTCGGCGGTGATCGAGCAGCTCGACAGCGGCCCCATCGCGCAAGCGGGCGTGAACTACACCGTGATCGAGACGCTGGACGAGTACGTGGTGACGCCGGTCGGTTCTTCCTTCATCAATGAATCCGGCGTCGACAATGAATACGTGCAGAGCTACTGCCTGTTCGATCCGGTCGATCATGCCGACCTGGCCTACGACAACGTCGTCATCCAGCTGGTGAAGAACGCCCTGACTCCCGCCAGCGCGCGCTCGCCCGACTGCGCCATCGAGTTTCCCTGGCCGGCGCAGTAGTTTCCGCCGGACCATCGCCACAGCCGCGAACCGGGCTTGGGCCCGATCCGCGGCTGTGGCCGATCACCGCGATAGTTTTGTAGTCCCGGGCACATCCTGCGGCGATTCAAATATCATCAGCCGAGGCAAATCAGCTTGGCGGATCCGCCCATGACCCAGCATAGCGACCGGCCCTCCAATCCCAGGCGCCGACAACTGATCCAGTCCGCCGCCGCTGCATTCGGCGTGGCCGCGCTGCATGCGCCGGCTGCCGATGCGGCCGACAATCGCACAGTCGCCGCGGCGCCGTCGGATACGGTGGACGTCGTCGTGGTCGGCGCCGGCCTCTCTGGCCTGACGGCGGCGCGCGAGCTGATGCGCAAGGGACATTCGGTGGCGGTGCTGGAAGCGCGCGACCGCGTCGGCGGCCGCACCTGGACCATTCCGATGGGTACGCGGCGTTACGACATCGGCGGCCAGTTCGTCGGCCCCAGCCAGGACCGCGTGCGCGCCCTGGTGACGGAGCTGGGCCTGCGCCTGCAACCGGTGTACAGCGACGCCAAGCACATCTGGGAGCTGCCCGACCAGCGCATCGAGTTCAGCGGCATGGTGCCCGCGCTGTCGCTGATCGCCAAGATCGATCTCGGCCGCCTCGTCTACAAGATGGATCAGATCGCCAAGATAGTCGGCGCCACGGCGCCCTGGGATGCGCCGGATGCGGCGGCGCTCGACGCAATGACCCTGGCGCAATGGGTGCGCGAGCACAGCTTCAGCGAATCCACCCGCCGCTTCGCCACCATTATGACGCGCGCCGTGCTCGGCGCCGATCCCGACGAAATCTCGGTGCTGTACTGGGCCTACTATGTGGCGCAAGGCGACAGCATCGAAATGCTCATCGGCGGCGCCGGCGGGGCGCAGGACAGCGTCATCGAAGGCGGCTCGCAGCAACTGTCCCTGCGCATGGCGCAGGAGCTGGGCGCCGCGGTGCGCCTGTCGCAGCCGGCGCGCCGCGTGGTGCAGACCGTGGACGGAGTGGACGTGTTCACTGACACGGCGCGCATCCATGCCCGTTACGCCATCCTGGCCCTGCCGCCCGCCATGGCGGCCGGTATTGCCTTCGAGCCCAGTCTGGCCGGCGACCGCCGCGAGCTGCAAGGCCGCGCGCCGATGGGCCGTTACGCCAAGGTGGTGCTGACCTACGACAAGCCCTTCTGGCGCGAGCGCGGCTATGCCGGCGACGTCGGCAGCCTGCAGGGCCCGGTGGTCGCCAGCTACGACGACTCATCGCCCGAAGGGAGTGCGCTGCTCGGCTTCATCGGCGGCGATTCCGAACGCGCCTGGCGCGGCCTCTCCGCCGAGGCGCGCAAGACCGCCGTGCTGGACTGCTTCGCCCGCTGGTTCGGCCCCGATGCGCTCAAGCCCCTCGCCTACGCCGAGAAGGACTGGACCCTCGACGACTGGACCGCCGGCGCCCCCGCCACCATCCTGCCGCCCGGCGTGCTCAGCCGCCTGGGCCCGGCCCTGCGCCAGCCGGTCGGCCGCATCCACTGGGCCGGTACCGAAACCGCCCTGCGCTGGACGGGCTATATGGACGGCGCCATCCGCGCGGGCGAGCGGACGGCGCAGGATGTGCTGGCACTTTTGGGATAAGCCGCGTTGCCGCGTCTGCGTTAAAGTGCCGCATGCGCCCACTTTACCGGCGCAGGTAAAAGGACGGCGATGACGCGCCGCCAGGCCCGGGGAGGGAAGCATGTCCACTGTGCGTGAACTGTCGCCGCTCGGCGTCTCGGCCGGCGATTTCATGGCGCAGAACCTGGTCAGCCTGCTGGCCTTGGGCATGGCCCTGGCCTTCATCTCCGCCGACCGCGATTCGCTCAGCAGCCGCTGGCTGGCGCTGTTCTTCGTCGGCCTGGGCCTGTCCATCGATCTCAACATCGTGGTCGGGGTGCAGTGGAACGTCAGCACCGCCCTGCATGGCTGGTTTTCCCTGTCGGAAGGAATGGCCGGCGTCGCCCTGCTGGAATGGATCCTGCTGGTGCGCCGCACGGTGCCGGCGCAGGATCTGGACGTGCGCGCCGGCGATTACGTGCTGCGGCTGGGCCAGGTGTCGAGCGGCATCTACTGTCTGCTGTCGGTGCTGTTTCCTGAAACCCGCCTGCGCGATTTCCTCGGCGCCTTCAATCATGACGGCGCCCTGCTGCGTCCGGGCTTCTGGCTGTTCGCGGCGCCGATCACGGTCATCGGCTATGCCAGCATCTTCTCCATCATGCTGTTGCTCAACCGCCGCCCCGACAAGCCCGAGCGGGTGCGCATCCTGGCCATGGCCTGGGCCATTCCCTGCTTCATGGTCAGCCTGGTGCTGCCGCTGCAATTCGACACCGTGGCGATCATGCTCGGCGAGATCGTGTTCCTGGTCGGCTCGGTGCGCTACCACGTGCTGCAAGGCCAGCGCGGACAGTTCATGTCGCGTTTCCTGTCGCCGCAGGTGGCCAGGCTGGTGGCCGAGCGCGGCCTCAAAACCGCGATGCGCGAGAACCTGCTGGAGATCACCGTGGTGTGCTGCGATCTGCGCGGCTTCACCGCCTACGCCGAGGCGCAGCCCTCGGCGCGCGTGCTGCAGGTGCTGCGCCAGTACTACGACGCGGTCGGCGCGGTGGTGGCGGAGTTCGGCGCCACCATCAAGGATTTCGCCGGCGACGGCATCCTCATCCTGGTCGGCGCGCCGATCCCGATGCAGCAGCATGCGCAATGCGGCGTGGAGATGGCGCGGCGCATCCGCGCCGTCGGCGTGGCGCTGACCGGCGAGTGCAGCACCGCCACCCATATCCTGGGCATCGGCGTGGGTGTGGCCAGCGGCGCCGTCACGGTGGGCGTGATCGGCGCCACCTCGCGCCTGGAATACACCGCGGTGGGCTCGGCGGTGAACCTCGCTTCACGCCTGTGCGAGCAGGCAGCGCATGCCGAGATTCTGCTCGACGGCCGCACCGTGGAACTGGCCGGAGTGCTGCCCGACGGCGCCTGCTTTGAGGCGCGCGCGCCGCTGTCGGTCAAGGGCTTCAGCCGCCAGATCGTGTACTACGCCGCGCCGGCCTGATGCCGGGTCCAGGTGTCGCGGGTTGCGCTTGCATTCAAACCCGGGGTGGGATAGCCGCATCCAATGACATCCCGGCCTGAATACAATCCTGACGGAACGACTGAGCGTTGCGCCGGTCGGATGACTTTCGGCCATATCCAATACAAGGGGACATTAGTGCTCACTTCACTCCGTGCCGCGTCCGCAGCGCAGCCCCGGCTGCGCCTGCCGTTGTTTGTGCCGCTGCTCCTGGCCCTGCTGTGCCTCGCCACCGCCGCGCCGGCGCGGGCCGACGGCGATGCCACGCTGATGCGCTTCCCGACCCTGCATGGCGACACGGTGGTATTCGAGGCGCACGGCAATCTGTGGCAGGTCAACCGCGCCGGCGGCATCGCCACGCGCCTCACCGCCGAGCCGGGCTATGAAGTGATGCCGCGCTTTTCGCCGGACGGCCGCTGGATCGCCTTCACCGGCCAGTATCAGGGCAACCGCGATGTCTATGTCATCCCCGCCGGCGGCGGCGTGGCGCGGCGCCTCACTTTCCATTCCGACATCAAGCCCGACGCGCCGACGCGCTGGGGCCCGGACAACATGGTGGTGGGCTGGACGCCGGACTCGCGCAACATTGTGTTCCTGACGCGGCGCGAGGCCTGGAATACCTGGTACTCCAAGCTGTTCAGCGTGCCGGTCGACGGCGGCCCGCAGCAGGCGCTGCCGCTGGACCGCGGCGGCCTGCTCAGCTACAGCCCGGACGGCAAGCAGATCGCCTACAACCGCATCTTCCGCAATTTCCGCACCTGGAAGCGCTACGACGGCGGCCTCGCCCAGGACATCTACACCTACGATTTCGACAGCAAAAAGCTGACCCAGATCACCGACTGGGCCGGCACCGAGACTGCGCCGATGTGGTCCGGCCGCACCATCTACTTCCTGTCCGATCACGACGAGGCCCGGCGCGAGAATATCTGGGCCTACAGCCTGGATACCAGGCAGTTCCGCCAGATCACCCATTTCACCGACTACGACATCGACTTCCCCTCGCTCGGCGACAACGGCATCGTCTTCCAGCAGGGTGGCAGCCTCTACGTGCTCGATCTGCCCGGCGAGCAGCTGCACCAGCTGGAGACGCGGGTGCCGGACGACGGCCTGCATACCAGTCCGCGCTTCGTCGACGCCGGCAAGACCATCCGCGACAGCGATCCGGCGCAGCAGACCGATTATGACCTCGCACCCAACGGCAAGCGCGTCCTGTTCAGCGCCCGCGGCGACTTGTATTCGGTGCCGGCCGAGCACGGCAACATCCGCAACCTGACCGACAGCTCCGGCGCCGACGAGGATCATCCGGCCTGGTCGCCGGACGGCACCCAGGTGGCGTATACCACCGACAGCGGGGGCGAGCAGCAGATCGCCCTGCGCCCGGCCGAGGGCGGCGCGGAAAAAATCCTTACCCACTTCAGCGCCGGTTATTTCTACCAGCCGCTGTGGGCGCCGGGCGGCGACCGCCTGGCCTTTTCCGACAACGAGCATCGCCTGTGGACGCTGGACCTCGCCGGCGGCGAACCGCGCCAGGTGGCGCAGGATCCCTACCAGGAAATCCACGACTACAGCTGGTCGCCCGACGGCCGCTGGCTGGCCTACAGCCTGACCGACCAGAACCAGGTGCGCTCGATCTGGCTCTACAGCCTGGATTCCGGCAAGGCCACGCGCGTCAGCGCCTCGCGCGACAACGACTCCGCGCCGGTGTTCGATCCCGCGGGCAAGCACCTCTACTTCATCTCCACCCGCCACGAAAACCCGGTGCTCGCCGACAACGAGTTCAACGCCGCGATGCTGAAGAACAGCGGCGTCTATGTCGCCACCCTCACGGCCGACAGCGCCTCGCCGTTCGCGCCGCGCTCCGACGAGGGCGCCGTCGACAGCGGGGACAAGAGCCGCAAGGACAAGAAGGACAAGTCTGACGGGGACAAGGATGCCGACAAGGACGGCGCCTGGAAGCCGGGTGCATCCAAGCCGATCCGCATCGACCTCGAAGGCCTGATGCAGCGCGCCGTGCCGCTGCCGGTGCCCGCCGCGGAAATCGCCGCCCTCGATGTGCGCAAGGGCAAGGTCTACTACTTCACCACGCCGCTGCAGACCATCGACGGCAAGCTGCCGGGCGAGAAGCCGGCGCTGCACGTCTACGACACCGAGGAGCGGAAGGACGCCGTGGTGGTCGAGGAGCTGGACAGCTACCGCCTCGCCGCCGACGGCGACAAGCTGCTGTATAAGAAGGACAAGGATTACTTTATCGTCGACGCCAAGGCCGGCGACGGCAAGGGCGACAAGAAGTCGCTCGACCTGTCGCACCTGCGCGCGCGCATCGACCCGAAGCAGGAATGGCGCGAGATGTTCGAGTCCGCCTGGCGGCTCGAACGCGATTTGTTCGTCAACAGCAAAATGAATGGCGTCGACTGGAACGCGGTGCGCGCCGCCTATGAGAAGCTGCTGCCGCTGGCCGGTTCGCGCGAGGATCTGAATTACCTCATCGGCGAAGTGCAGGGCGAGCTGGGCAATTCCCACACCTATGTCGGCGGCGGCGACCAGGACAATCCCACCGAGCCGGTGCCTACCGCCCTGCTCGGCGCGGACTACGGGCTCGACGCCGCCTCCGGCCGCTACTTCTTCGCCACCATCTTCCCCGGCGACAACACTCGCGGCGAGTACCGCTCGCCGCTGACCCAGCCCGGCCTCAACATCAAGCAGGGCGACTTCCTGCTGGCGGTGGACGGGCAGGAGTTGAAGGCGCCGGCCGATCCCTTCAGCCTGTTCGTCGGCAAGCAGGGCACGGTCAAGCTCAGCGTCGCCGATGCGCCCAGCGGCAAGCGCCGCGAGGTGGTGGTCGAGCCGGTGAAGGATGAGATGGGGTTGCGCCTGCAGGCGCGCATCGAGCATAACCGCGCCATGGTGGACCGCCTCTCCGGCGGCAGGATCGGCTATGTCTATCTGTCCGACATGGAAGCGCTGGGCATGAACCAGTTCGCGCGCCAGTTCTACAACCAGATCGACAAGCAGGCGCTGCTGGTGGACGAGCGCTGGAACGGCGGCGGCTTCATCGATCAGATCGTGCTGGAGCGCCTGCGCCGCATCCTCGTCGGCATGGACACCAACCGCCAGCGCGTCGGCACGCCGATCCCGCAGCAGCTGATCAACGGCCCCAAGGCCTGCCTGATCAACCACTACTCGGCTTCCGACGGCGACATCTTTCCGTTCTTCTTCCGCAAGTACGGCCTGGGCCCGCTGATCGGCACCCGCACGTGGGGCGGCGTGCGCGGCATCCGCGGCGAGTGGGCGCTGCTCGACGGCGGCTACATCACCGTGCCGGAAGCCAGCGTCTACGGCCTCGATTCGCAATGGGTGATGGAAAACCGCGGCGTGTCGCCGGATATCGAAGTCGAGGATTCCCCCGGCGAGCTGCAGTCCGGTCATGATGCGCAGCTGGAAGCCGGTGTGAACTACCTGCTCGACCAGCTCAAGAAGAATCCGGGTGGCCTGCCGCCGCCCCCGCCGTTGTTGCCGGCGTATCCGCCCGCAGGGCACGAGTAACAGAACGGGAACTCGCGGGCGGACTTTCCGCGATAGCCACGGCGGCGCTGCCGCCGTGGCTTTTTTTCCTTCAGGTGGTGATGGCGGCTGGCGTCAGCATTTTGGCCCGCGGCGAACAAAGTGTCCCTCTCCCGCTTGCGGGAGAGGGTGGCCCGAAGGGCCGGGAGAGGGGCTTTGAGTTTACGGAAAAGCCCCCTCTCTCCCAACCTCTCTCCCGCAAGCGGGAGAGAGGAGTGGTGTGGCTTTCGCGGATTTCTCTACTTCCGTTCCGGCGCGTCGCTCACCACCAGCACTACGAAGCTGCCGCTGATCGCCTGCGGCCGCGGGTGCGGAGTGTCCGTGGTCGGCGCCGGGGTTGGGCCGAACTCGGCGGTGGGCAGGTACAGCTGGTGGGTCGCGGCGTCGAGCGCGATGGTGCGCGCGCCGCGCTGCGTGGTGAGGGTTTGCTGTACCACGTAGTCGTCCGGCCCGCGCTCGCGCACCAGGGTCAGGGTGCCTTCGCCGTTGGCGCTGAACACGAGCTGCCGGGCCGGGTCGAACTCGGCGCCGTCCACGCCCTTGCCGATCGGCACGTTCGCCACGGCCTTGCCGCTATCGATGTCCAGCACGGCCAGTGTTTCGTTGCCGCAGGTGGAGAAGCTGCGGCGGTGCGCGGCATCCAGTGCCAGCCCGCTCGGCTCCTCACAGTGCGGCAGCGGCCAGCGCGCCTTCAGCGTCGCCGTGGCGGCGTCGATGGCCACCAGCTCGGCGGTGTCCTCGATGTTGACGTAGACCATGCCGTGTCCGTCGGCGCGCGCGAATTCCGGCTTGCCGCCCAGGGGCAGCGTCGCCAGCACCGCATTGCTGCGGGCATCGATCACGGTGGCGCTGTGGCCGTGCCCGTTGAAGGCGAAAACGCGCTGGCTGGCGGCGTCGTAGAGAATGGCATCGGGGCCGGCGCCGGTGGCTACGGTGGCCAGCACCGCGCGCGTCTTCAGGTCGAACACCTTGACCAGGTCGGCCTTGCCGGCGCTGATGAAGCCGCGGCCAAGCTCCGGCGCCAGCGCGATGCCGTGCACGCCCGGCGTGTCGGCGATCGCGGCGATCTGCGTGCCGCTGCGGGTGTCGACCACGCTGACGTGGTCGGCGCGCGAGAGATACAACAGATGGGCCTGGGGATCGGCGCTGAGATAGTCCCAGCCACCGTCTCCGCCCAGCGGCAGACGCTGCGCCACGGTATAGGGCCGTTCGCCCGCCGCGGCGGCCAGGGCCGCGCCGGATAGGCCAAGCAGGATCAGGCAGCGGGCGATCTTCATGATGCGGGGTTCCTCGGCTTGTCGGTTGGCGACCATTGCCGGGGGCGGCGTTGCGCCCTGGGTGGGCGTCAGGTCGATGCTGCGTCAGAATAGCCACCCGAGTTCGCCGCAAGTTGGCCGGAACATTACCGATTCCCAACTTGACGCGAGCCTGCCCATGATTGATTAAGGTTCGACAACCCCCGGAGGCGGCGTGAAAATCTTGCTGGTCGAGGACGATGCCGAAAGCGCCAACTATGTGGTGCAAGGCCTGCAGGAGGCCGGCCACAACATCGTGGCGGTGCGCGATGGCCGCGACGGATTGTTCCAGGCCGCCGGCCAGGACTGGGACCTGCTGATCGTCGATCGCATGCTGCCGGGGCTGGACGGGCTGGCCGTGGTGCGCACGCTACGCGCCGGCGGCGTGGAGACGCCGGTGTTGTTCCTCACCACCCTGGGCGGCATCGACGATCGCGTCAACGGCCTCAATGCCGGCGGCGACGATTACCTGGTCAAACCCTTTGCCTTCTCCGAGCTGGCGGCGCGCGTGGCCGCGCTCGGCCGCCGGCCGCGCCGGGCGGCGCAGGAAACGCGGCTCAAGGTGGCGGACCTGGAGATGGACCTGCTGGCGCGCACGGTGCGGCGCGGCGGCCAGCCGATCGAGCTGCAGCCGCGCGAGTTCCTGCTGCTGGAATGCCTGATGCGCCACGCCGAGGAGGTGGTGACGCGCACCATGCTGCTGGAGCAGGTCTGGGATTTCCATTTCGACCCGCACACCAACGTGGTCGAGAGCCACATCAGCCGCCTGCGCGGCAAGATCGACAAGGGTCACGCCCTCGGCCTGATCCACACCGTGCGCGGTGCCGGCTACTGCCTCCGTGCAACTGCCTAAGCTGTTCCGCACCTCCAGCTTCCGCCTGACCCTGCTTTATGCCGGGCTCACCGGCGCCAGCTTCCTGCTGCTGTTCGGCGTGGTGCTATGGTCCACCACGCGCTTCATGGACCGGCAGATCGACGTCACCGTGGCCAGCGAGCTGTCCGAAATCGTGTCGGACGCGCAGGCCGATGCGCAAGGGGGCGACCTGGAGCACTTGCGTGGCATCGTGCGCGACATGGTCGGCCGCTCCCCCGGCTACCACTACCTGTTGCAGGATGCGTCCGGCAAGGTGCTGGCCGGCAACCTGCCGGCCACCGATCCGCAGACGGGGGTGCGCGAGTGGCCGGGCTCGGTCAAGCATCCGCAGCAGCCGTTCAGCGGCATTCGCGGCCGCGGCACGCTGCTTGCCGGCGGCGCCTACCTGTTCGTCGGCCTCAGTTCCCACCAGTTGCACGAGATGCGCGAGATGGTGGTGCGCGCCTTCCTCTCCGGCCTGCTGCTGGCGATGCTGCTGGCGCTGGGCGGCGGCGCGGTGATGAGTCTGGGCGTGCTGCGCAAGATCGAGGCGGTGAGCCAGACCAGCCGCGATATCATCGGCGGCGACCTGCAGCGGCGCATCCCGGTGCGCGGCGGCGGCGACGAGTTCGAACATCTTGCCGTCAGCCTCAACGCCATGCTGGACCGTATCCAGGCCCTGATGGAGGGCTTGCGCCAGGTGTCCACCGACATCGCGCATGACCTGCGCACGCCGCTGACGCGGCTGCGCCAGCGCCTGGAGCTGGCGCAGCGCCGCGGCGGCGGGGAGCGGGACTTCGACGCGGTGCTGGAGGCCACGCTGAAGGACATCGACACCATACTCGAAACCTTCGGCGCGCTGCTGCGCATCGCGCAGATCGAGAGCGGAGCGCGCAGGTCCGGTTTCGCCGCGCTCGACCTGGGCCAGCTGCTGCACACGGTGCTCGAGGTCTACCAGCCGGCGCTGGAGGAGAAGGGGCAGACCCTGGGCGAGGCCGTCGACGCCGGGCTGCGCGTGCGCGGCGACCGCGAGCTGCTGACGCAGTTGTTCGCCAACCTGCTGGAAAATGCCATCCGCCACTGTCCGGTCGGCGCGCATGTCGAAGTGACTGCGCGGCGCCGCGGCGAGCGAGTGGAAGTGGCGATGGCCGACAACGGCCCGGGTATTCCGGCGGAGCTGAGGTCCAAGGTGCTGCAACGTTTTTTTCGTCTCGAAACCAGCCGCACCACGCCCGGCAACGGTCTTGGCCTGAGCCTGGTGGCGGCGATCGCGGGCTTGCACGATACGCAACTCGAGCTGACGGACAATGCGCCCGGCCTGCGCGCCGTGGTGGTGTTGCCCGATGCGTCCGCCGCGGCGCGGGCGCCAAGCGCGCCGTAGCGTAGATCCCGGTGTGTACCGGCGTCGTGCCGGAGTGTTGCGTCCGCGCCGGCTCGCTCCAAACCTTCCTATCAGCTTACGGAAAATCCGCATTTCCCCAATGTTTATCGGCTCCATCGGGCCTGATCCGTGGACGGACATTACCGTAAGGTTGTGGAAAATTAATAAACGGATTTCGTAACAAAGGAGCAATACGGCGTCCATAAGTTCCTCCGCTTGGCCCATACCAATACTGCTTTTGAATCAATGCGCAGTTCATCGCGTGCATAAGTGCGGCCGGCCATTTTGTGGCGAGTACGACGTTCCACTGCATGAGAAAGGAGAGACGGTTGTGAGGCAGACCAGTTTTCGCAGGAAGCACCAGGGCATGCGCAATATCGCGGGCTTGTTCCTCGCGGCCGGCGCGGGCTATGTGATGCCGGCATGGGCGGCGGATGCCGATTCGACGACGGAATTGAACGGCGTCGAGGTCAAGGCCCAGCAGATCGAATCGGCGCCGTACCAGGCGCCGAGCAAGGCGCCTCTCGAAGCGGCGCAGCCGACCTCGGTGATCAGCCAGCAGTACATCCAGAACAACGTCGCGCCGAGCAGCAACTACGACGACGTGGTGAAGATTTCGCCGAGCGTGTTCTCGGTGGGACCGAACGGGCCGGGCCTGCAGGAAAATTCGTTCCTCAGCATCCGCGGTTTCCAGGACGGGCAATACAACGTCACGCTCGACGGTATTCCCTGGGGCGACTCCAACGACTTCACCCATCACACCACCTCCTACTTCATGGCGCACGACCTGGGGGATATTGAGGTCGACCGCGGTCCCGGCAGCGCCCAGACCATCGGCAACGCCACCTTCGGCGGCACCATCTCGCTCAACACCAAGGCGCCGGCCTCGCAGTCCGAGCTGAACCCCTACATCTCCGGCGGCAGCTTCAACACCCTGCAGGGCGGCCTCGAGTACGACACCGGCGCGCTGCACCAGTACGGCAACACCACCGCCTTCATCGACGGCGAGCGCATCACCAGCGATGGCTACCTGACCTTCAGCGGTCAGACCCGCGACAACCTGATGCTGAAGATCGTGCGCCCGGTCGGCGACAACACCACCGTCACCGTGGTGGCGATGTACAACGACATCAGCCAGAACGTCGGACTCGGCGCCACGCTGGCGCTGATCCGGGCCAACGGCCCGAACTACATGCTGTCCAACGATCCGACGCAGCAGAATTACTACGGCTACAACCACGACGCGATCCACACCGATTTCGAGTACATCGGTGTGCAGTCGAAGTTCGGCGACGGCTGGAATCTGGACAACAAGGTCTACACCTACGCCTACTACCACACCGGCCTGAACGGCCTCGATCCCAACGGCTTCACACCGAACGGCACCGTGGTTCCGGGCTGCGGCGGCACCGCCGGCTGCTCGTTTCCGAACGACGTGCCGGGCGAGTTGCTGACCAACAACTACCGCTCCTTCGGCGACCTGACGCGCCTCAGCAAGACCTTTGGAGCCGTCGATGTGAAGGGCGGCATCTGGATCGACAACCAGACCAACCTGCGCGAGTTGCAGGAAGTGGACTTCACGCTCGGCGGCCTGGCTCCCAATATCGATTCCGACAACGCCAACGGCGGCCCGGCCATCGACCGCTTGCAGCACAACGAGCTGGTGACGATCCAGCCCTACGTCGAGCTGGACTGGAAGGTGACCCCGAACCTGACCATCAATCCCGGCGTCAAGTACAACTTCTTCCGCCGCCGCACCGACGCACCGGTCAACCAGAGCACCCTGGCGGAGCTGGATTTCTCGAAGAACTACGAGCAGCTGCTGCCGTCCATCGCGGCGCACTACACGATCCAGAAAAACTGGACGGCTTATGCGCAGGTCGCGGAAGGTTTCCTGGCGCCGAACCTCAATCTGTTCTACGTCCCGAGTCCCTCCACCGGGGACAATGGCCTCACGGCGGAGAGAACCTGGAATTACCAGATCGGCACGGCCTGGCAGAGTCAGCGCCTGACGCTATCGGGTGACCTGTACTGGATCAACTTCAACAACCTGATCCAGAAGGCGCACATCGCCGACCCGAATAACCCGGGAAGCACCATCACTGTATTCCAGAACTCAGGCGGCGCCGATTACAAGGGCGTCGAAGGCGAGGCTACCTACTACATCGGCAGCGGCTTCAGCACATTCGGCAACGGCAGCTACAACAGTGCGAAGATCGCGGCAAGTGCCGGCAATCCGGGCCAACCTGTTGCGGAGGCGCCCGATGCCACGCTCGCCGGCGGCTTCATCTATAACCGTTACGGCATCTATGGCTCGATCGTCGACAAGTGGGTCGGTCGCCGCTACGACAGCGCCATCACAACCGACGACAGCGAGTTCCAGCCCTACAACGATCTGATGCTCGCTGCCGGTTACACGATGAAGAACGTGTTCTCCGCATCGTCGGTGTCGCTCAAGATCGCGGTGGACAACCTGGTCGACGTGCACAAGCTGAGCGCGCTTGCCGGAACCACCTTCAGCCCCGATCCCGCGACCGGCAATCCGGACCCGCTGTACTGGACGGTGGCCGGACGCAGTGTGATCGCGACGCTGTCGGCCAAGTTCTGAGCGCATAGCTTCATGACGTTGGCGTCGGACCGGTACTCACCCAGTGCCGGTCCGGCGCCATTTTTTTATGCCCATGCCGAATCGTGGAGTTACGTGTTCCGGCATGGGTCTGCGACATTTTCGTCAAGGTAGACTTTCATGAATCATCCCGCGCGCCGCGGCCTCGCCGCCAAGGCTGCCGTGATTGCGCTGTTGCTGACGCTCGGCGGCTGTGCCTGGATCGGGCACTCGCCCCAGGCAGCGGTCGCCGCTCTCTCGCCGGCCACGTTTTTGGTGGCCGAGCAGGATCTGCACCGGCCGCTGACGCTCATTGCCTACGGCGACATGCGCTTTACCGACCCGGCCAACGTCACGGCCACCAATCCGGCGGCGCGGCAGGCCCTGATCGCGAAGATCGCGCAGGAACGGCCTGACGGCCTGTTTCTCAACGGCGATGTGCCCTATATCGGCGGCCACCTGGACGACTATGCGGAGTTCCACAAGGAAAGCGCGCCCTGGCGCGAGGCCGGGCTGCGTGTTTATCCGGCGCTGGGCAACCACGAGTTCAAGGGGTGCGAGGAACCGGCTTGCCTGGAGAACTGGTGGTCTGAGTTTCCGCAATTCAAGAGTCTGCGCTGGTATTCGGTGCAGCTGGGGCCGCGCTTCTACGGCATCGCGCTGGACAGCGACACTTCGCTGCTGCCCGGCAGTGCCCAGATGCAGTGGCTGCAAGCGCAGCTGGCGGGGCTGCCCGCCAGCGTCGGGTTCGTGCTGATCTGGATGCACCATCCTCCGGTGGACGATGTGCAGGCCAGCGGCGAGGACAATCCGCGCGACAACGAAATAGCCCTGCGCGAGTTTCTCAAGACCGCCGCTCCCGGGCTCCACGCCCGCGTGCTGGTGGTGGCCGCGCACGTCCACAACTACGAGCGCTTCGTGCGGGACGATGTGAGCTACATCGTCTCCGGCGGCGGCGGGGCGAAGCCGACGCGGGTGGTGCGGGAATCGGATGACCTGTTCGGCGGCGATACGTTTCCGAACTATCACTACGTCAAGCTGGTGCTGGATCACGACACCTTGCGCGGCACCATGATCCGGCTGGACCCGCTCGCCGCCGCGCCTGCCTGGACGGCGCTGGATCATTTCGAGATCAAGGCCCGGGAGTAGGGCCGCGCTCCCGGCGGTGCACACGGGTTTTCTGCAACATTACGGATTCACAACTTGACCCGTACCGCTGCTTGTTCAATAAAGGCGGCCAGCCGACACGGGAAATTGCCGCGCCCGCCGGCTGCGTCACCTCCATCATCAGCATCCGATCATTTTGAAATCATCTCCACAACACCGGCCGCGCCGAAACCGGCAAGCGCGGCGCCTCCGCGGCATTCACCTGATTACCCTGGCGCTGGCGGCGTTGTGCGCATCGGCGCCTGCGCCATCGCCGGCGCAGGGCGGGCCGCCGCTGGTGACCGACGATCCCGATACGCCGGGCAACGGCCACTGGGAAATCAATGTCGCCGCCATCGGCAGCCACGTCCCGGGCCTGGCGCAGCTGGCGCTGCCGGATGCCGATATCAACTACGGCTGGGGCGACCACGTCCAGCTCAAGATCGACACGCCCTGGCTGCTCAGCCACCAGGACGGCGAGGGTGTGAAGACCGGCCTCGGCGCTTCCGAGCTGGGCGTCAAATGGCGCTTCCTCGACCGCGAGACTTCCGGCTTCTCGATGTCGATGTATCCGCAGGTCGGCGTGAATTTCGACACGTCCTCGCCGCGGCGCGGACTCACTTCCTCGGGCCTGCAATGGTTTCTGCCGCTCGAAGCCTCCACCGAATTCGCCGGATTCGGGCTGGACGGCGAGATCGGCCGCAGCTTCGGCCCACAGGTGCCGGATACCCCGCATTACTGGGCGGGCGGCTTGATCCTGTCGCATGACTGCGGCCATCAGCTGGAATGCCTGCTCGAAGTCCACGAAACGCTGGCGCCGCAGGATGCGCAGACCTTGCTCAACCTCGGCGCGCGCCTGCACCTGGGCGATTCCCTGGCGCTGATGGGCGCCATCGGGCGCGATGTCGGTCCGCGCAGCGACGACCGGCAAGACCTGCTGTTCTACCTGGGCGTGCAGATCCTGCGCTGAGTGGTGATGCCGCGGTCCGGTCGCCCGCGCCCGGCCTCAGGCGCCGATACTGACCAGCTCAAGGTTGTCGCGGCCGCTCTGCTTGATGCGGTACAGGCATTCGTCGGCGGCCCGGTAGGCGTCGTGCAGGTTGCGCCTCGAGCCCAAGGCGGTAGCGCCGATGCTGCAGGTGACCACGCCGCCCTCGTGGCCCTTATGCTCGATGCGCAGATCGCGGATCACCTGGAGCAGCTGGGACAGCCGCTCGTGGCCCGAGGCCGCGTCGCAATCGTGCAGGATCACGGCGAATTCCTCGCCGCCGATGCGGGCGGCGATGTCCAGCGGGCGCCGCGCGAACTCGGACAGGGCCAGCGCCACTTCGACCAGTACGCCGTCGCCGTACTCGTGGCCGTAGCTGTCGTTGATCAGCTTGAAATGGTCGAGATCGATCAGGGCGAAGATCATGTGTTTCTTGTTGCCGCGGGTGAGCGCCTGGCTTAGCACGTGGTAGTGGTCCTCCAGCGCGCGCCGGTTGGGCAGGCCGGTGAGGGAATCGCGATAGGCCATCATTTCCAGCAACAGGTTGGCGGCCCACTGGCGGCGGAAGGACAGCTTGGACCATGCGGCGGAGAGCAGGGCGATACACAGCAGCAGGCATTCCAGCAGCCAGCCGGTGGGGGAGCGTACATTGAGGTGATTCGGCCACAGCACGTTGGCGAGCACCACGATGAGCAGGTACAGCGCGACGAACAGCAGGCAGCGCACCATGCGCAGCCGCGCCAGGATCATGACCGATACCGGGATCAGCAGGCTGAGCAGGGGCTCCAGGGCATAGCCGATGCGGTCGGCGAGATGCATGATCAACTCGATGCAGGCCACCTCCAGCAGGAAGGCGGCGAACAGCAGCCACTCGGACCAACCCTTGGCGATATAGCGGGCCTGGACCAGGCAGGCGATGGCGAAAAACGGGGTCATCGCCCCCAGCTCGATCCAGCGCATCGGGCCGCTCATCCGCTCCGGCTCGCCCAGGGTCAGCGGCACCCAGGCCGGTGCGCTGGCGAACAGGATGAAGGTGATCAGGGTGATGCAGATGCGGGCGGTGCGGGAAGCGGAGCGGACATCGTTCTGGAATTCGTCCTCAAGCACTTTCGGAAAACGAAAGCGGCGCGTGGCGGCGGTGGCGATGCGCTCCAGCAGCTGCACCTCCGCCGGCGTCAGGTCACGCTGCGCACGGGCCTGCTTCGCGTTGGCCGCGATGGCCTGCCGTTGCAGCGTATTCTTCCTGATGCGTCCCCATGCTCTGCGGTAGGGGGACAGCTTCAACACTGGCATGTGAGGTGTGCCGCGTCAGTGGAACAGCCCTGTTCTATCGTCAAGCTTACGGACTATACGGACGCTTGGACAGACCGTCCGTCCCAAACTGCCGTCGCCGATGGCGCGGAATCCACCATGCCATACCGCCGCCGGGCTCTGACCGGACTGGACCGGATTGGCGCGGTATACAGTTCAGGCCCCGCGCCTGACGTCCTGCCCGTCGGAGCCGACGATCAGGCGCGCGCCGCGGCCGTAAGTCAGGTAGCTGAACAGCCATTGCGAGGCCACCAGGAGCCGGTTGCGGGCGCCGATCAGGAAGTAGATGTGGGCCAAGCCCCAGATCCACCAGGCGAACCAGCCGCTTAGCTGCACCTTGCCGAAATCGATCACCGCGCTGTGGCGGCCGATGGTGGCCAGGCTGCCGTAATGTCTGTAGCGGAAGCCCGGCAGCAGGCGCTTGCGCAGCGTGGCGTTGCGGATGGTGGCGGCGACATAGGCGCCCTGCTGCTTGGCGGCCGGCGCGATGCCGGGGACCGGCTTGCCGTCCTGCATGAACAACGCGGTGTCGCCGATGACGAATACCTCTGGATGCCCGGCAATGCTCAGGTTGTGCTGCACCTGCACGCGCCCGGCACGGTCGGCCGCCGCCCCCAGCCAGAGCGCCGCCGGTGAGGCGGCGACGCCTGCCGCCCAAAGCACCGTGCCGGCCGCCAGCGCTTCGCCGGAGATGGTGATGCCGCCGGCGTCGCAGCCGTTTACCGAACGGCCCAGCTGGATTTCCACGCCCATGCCACGCAGGGCGTCATGCGCGAACTGCGACAGCTCCGGCGGGAACGCCGCGAGCAGGCGCGGACCGCCCTCGACCAGGACGATGCGGGCACGCCGCGGATCGATCATGCGGAAGTCCGCGGCCAGGGCTTTTTGCGCCAGCTCGGAAATGGCGCCGGCCAGCTCCACGCCAGTGGGGCCGCCGCCGACGATGACGAAGGTCATCAGGCGATTGCGTTCCTCCTCGCTGATGGCGCTTTCGGCATGCTCGAAGGCCAGAAGAATGCGGCGGCGGATCAGGGTCGCATCGTCAATGCGCTTCAGGCCCGGGGCCGTGCCGCTCCATTCGTCGTGGCCGAAATAGGTGTGGGTTGCCCCGGTGGCGAGGATCAGCCAGTCGTACGGCTCTTCGCGTCCATCGGACAGGCGCACCCTGTGCCCGGGCAGATCGACGCCGCAGACTTCGCCCAGCAGCACCCGGGTATTGGCCTGATCGCGCAGCACGCTGCGGATCGGCCAGGCCACGTCCGCCGGATTCAGGCCGGCGGTGGCCACCTGGTAGAGCAGGGGTTGAAACAGGTGGAAATTGCGGCGGTCGATCACCGTCACATCCACCGGCACGCGCGCCAGGGCCATGGCCGCCGAGAGCCCGCCGAAGCCGGCGCCGACGATCACCACCCGTGGCGGCTTGCCGCCTTCATGCACTGCGCCCATCGCTGCCACTCCTGCGGCGCGTTTCGCCGGGTACGCTCGCTCGCGGCGAAGAAAGCCAGCCTTCCGTCGGGGCTGGAAGGCTGGCAACCACACCGCTTCGGAGATTTACTTCGCGGCTTCGAACTTGCCGCCGGCCTTGGCGCAATCGTCCTTGGTGGTGGCGGTGAAGCCCTTGCCCTTGCACGAGTTCTGGCCCTTGCACGAGTTGCTGGCGCTCTTGCAAGCGCTCTGTCCCTTGCAGGAATTGGCGCCCACGCAGTGCCCGACCGAGGCGGCGGCGCTGTCATCGGCATTGGCCATCGGTGCGCCGAGGAACATCACGGCAGCAGCGGCGGCCAGGGCAAAACCATTCACTTTCGTCGTCAGTTGCATTGCAAACTCCTTGAGGGCTTTGATCGCCCGGTTCAATTTCAGGGGATAGGTGACCGGGGCGCTTGCTTGCAATGAATCCGCTCCGGTCGAGACGCATCATCCGCGACAAGCCGCGCGGGAAATATCACCGCGCTCCCGGAACTCATGTCCGAACGTCCGGACCGGCGGCGCCCCGCTTGCGCCTGGGACGGGCCGCCGCGGTGGGTGGCCGTAAGCCAATCGACAGATTTGCGTCGGTTTCGTGACATGTCTACTGTCGCTGCTCGGGAGTCGACCCGAGAGCAGCAAGATAAAAGGCAAAGTCATGAAAATGCAGTTGGCCGCGGCGGTGCTTGCCCTGGCCCTGGGCGCTGGCGGCGTCGCCGCAGCACCTGAGAAGCCCACTTTGGAGGAACCCTCTATGGAAAAGGGCTACAGCCACTGGACCAAGGTCAACGGCCACCGCATGTACTACGAGCTGCGCGGCACCGGGCGGCCTCTGTTGCTGCTGCATGGGGGCGGCAGCACCATCGAGGATTCCTTCGGCTACCAGCTCGGCCCGTTCGCGGCGGCGCACCGCATCATCGCGCCGGAGCAGGTCGGCCACGGCCATACGCCCGACGTACCCGGCCCGCTGTCGTATACCCGGATGACCGAGGACACGGCGCGCCTGCTGCAGCAGCTGCACCTGTCCGACGTCGACGTGATGGGCTTCAGCGACGGCGGCATCATTGCCCTGATGCTGGCACTGCGGCATCCGGACCTGGTGCGGCGCCTGGTGGTGACCGGCGCCAACCTCGACCCCAGCGGCCTTACCGACGCGGGCCCGGAGGATACCCAGGCGCGGGAAGCCGATCTGCCGATGAACCCGCGGGCGCGGGCGCACTACGCGGCGGAGTCGCCGGACGGGCCGGGCCATGCCGATGTGATGGACGACAAGCTGACGCAGCTCTGGCTGCACTACCCGGCGAAGGACGAGCTGAGCCCGGATATGCTCAAGGGCCTGCACAAGCGTGTGCTGGTGATGTCCGGCGACCGCGACCAGATCAAGCTGGAGCACACCATGCTGATCTACCAGTCCCTGCCGGATGCGCAGCTGTGGATCCTGCCCGGCACCGAGCACGCCACCTTCAGCGCGCGGCCGCAGTGGGTCAATGCGGTGGTGTCGTCGTTCCTGGATGAGCCTTAGGCGCGAGGCAAAGGGCGCGGGGTTGTCCGCAGGCGCAGGTATTGCTGCCACGACGAAACAGGGCGGGATGCGCATAACGCATCCCGCCCTGTTTGACGCATGCGGATAGAGTGACGGCCTGATGCGGGGAGTTGCGGCTACCCGATCAAATCCGGCGGCCTCGCCGGCTTAACGCTTGATGCGGGAAATCTTGGTGCCTTCGATGCTCAGGCTGGCCATCAGACCCTGCTGGTCGAAGACGAAGGCGTAGGCATCATCCTTCAGGGTCGAGGTGGACAGGTTCTTGGCGGCGCCCTCGTTGACGACGACCACGGTCGGGCCGACGCCGATTTCCCAGCCATCGGATTTGTTGATGTACTTCTCGGCCTTGCGGGTCATCAGGAACACCACGTAGCCGTAGGACTGGGCGCCGGCCTGCAGACCCCAGGAGGCGGAAATGGAGTTGTAGTAATTGTCCACATTGCCGTCCCTGGTGAGGACGCCTTCACCGTAGCTACCGCCGAACACCAGGCCGGCCTTGACGATGTTGGGGAACACCAGAATGGCGCGGGCGTGCTTGGAAATATCCAGGGCGACCGGGTTGGTCTTGTACAGATTCTGCAAAGCCTGGGCGGCATCGCGGTTGAGGTCGGCCGCGGAGGATTCGCTGGCGCCGCTGGCCATCGCGCTGAGCGGGAGGGCGGGCACGGTCGCGAGGACCAGGGCCAGGGCAATGTGTCGTAACTTGATCATCGTATATTCCTTGAAGCTGCTTTGAGCATCGATACCGCCAGCGGTGCGGGCGGTTATGCACGGGTTTCCGCGAGATCCGCCGCCGGCGCCGGCCGTAGGGTGAGTCTCGCCCCGCTTGCATCCTGTAGCGATCGGTTGGTGCGAGCCACCGTCTTTGGCAGCCCGCATTTCCAGAGCACACCGTAATGGCCTGGCGCTGGGCGGTCTGTTCGATTGCGCACATTCATTCCGGACATTCTTCAACGAATGCAAGCGCGACGAATGCGGGCTAGGGTTTGTCCCGCAGCGCATGGAGTACGGCGGCGGCGAATTCCACCGCTTCGCCGGTGCTCAGGCATTCGCTGCTGCGCGGTGTGCCGCGGCGATCCGGCGGATTCTCACCCAGGCGCACACGGGTGTGTTCGGGATCGTGGACCAGGGCCAGATCGCCTTGCTGCAGCATCGGGCCGAGTTGCTCGAACAATATCTGGGCGGAAAAGTGCCGTGCCATCCAGCCCGATACCAGCGCATCCAGGGTCATCGATACGCCGCCGCCGCTGACCAGTCCGCGCACCAGGCGCTGCGTGTACGGCAAGCGATCCGGCTGGGAGGCAATCATTGGTGGATACTCGATCCTGTGAAAAGCCGCTGTGAAAGCCGCGTGGGAAGCAATCCGCAGTCGCGACTATCGCTTGCGCTGCGCCCGCGGTCTGTACGATTGCGTACAGAGTGGTGGCCGCCGCTCGCGTGCGCCAGCGTACCGACAGCGATGGCCGGCGCCCGCACCATGGACAGCCCCTTTTTCAACCAAGGAAGATTCCATGTCGCGAGTCAAGAATGCGCTGCACAACGAGTACCAGCTTCTCGAGCATCTGCATGACGAGCTGTCCTTGCAGGCGCACCTGTTCAAGGCGGAGATGAAAAGCGCCTGGGAAACGCTGGAAATCAAGTGGAGCGAGTTGAAAGAGCATCTCGGCCGGGCCGAGGTGGCGGCCGCTGACGCCGGGCGCGATATCGACGTTGCCTCGAAGGCGTTGGCCGAATCCCTCAAGGCCGGCTACACCGAAATCAGGAACGCGTTCAAGCATTAAGCGCGTCGCCGAACGTCCCGGCAGCGCAGCGATGGCTCAGCCCTGCCGGGCGCCGGGAGCCGGTTTGTCGAAGTCTTCGACATGCAGCACGATGTTGCGGAATACGTCGTCGACCGCGCCGCTGCCGGGCACCGCGATCAGCTTGCCCTGGGCGGCGTAGTAATCCAGCAGCGGCCGCGTTTCCTCCCCGTACAGGCGGATGCGATTGCGGATCACCTCTTCCCGGTCGTCGGTGCGGCCTTGCTGCTGGGCGCGCAGCAGCAGGCGCTGCACCAGCTCCGCATCCTTCACCTCGAGATCCAGAGCGACATCGAGCGGCGGCGTGCCGTGCCGTTGCAGCATCGCGTCGAGCGCCACGGCCTGCGCCGTGGTACGCGGAAAGCCGTCGAGGATGAAGCCGGTAGCGGTATCTTGCTGCGCCAGCCGGTTCTCGACGATGGCGAGAACGATCTCGTCGGCGACCAACCCGCCGGACTCCATCACCGGCCTGGCCTTGCGGCCCAGCTCGGTGTCGCCCTTCACCGCCGCACGCAAGGCATCGCCGGTGGAAAGGCGCGGCACGCCGAATTCCCGCGCCAGCATTTCGCCTTGCGTGCCCTTGCCCGAGCCGGGCCCACCTAACAGGATCATGCGCATTGTGGTTACAGTCTGCGCGAGCTGTAGTGGAAATGCCAACCGGATACTTCAGCAGGGTCGGGTGTGGGCCGCGATAAAAACCCTAAGTAGGCGGTATGTTCCGCCCGGGCTTGGTGCGCCGGCTTCTATCATTTGGTGTCTGTCAGGCTGCGCGCAAAGTGAGGCGGCCGGGACTTAGATGAGAATCAGTCGCGGCCTTGTCGTCGCACTGCGGACAATAATCCGCAGCAGCTTGGTTGCAACGGCCGGTGAACTATTCGGTACTATTGCGCCTGCAGCGGGGCAAGTGACGCAACTGCCATGTGGGCAAACAGGGGGTTACCGGGAGTGAGCAACATCGTGCGATTTTTCTTAGTGGCCATATGTGCCGCGCTGCTGGCGGCTTGTGCCGGAGATCCAGCATCCACGGCCACGTCGACGAGCAAACTGAAGGCGATTCCGGCCACCGAGATGGCGGCATTTATACAAAATCATCTAGGTGAATATCTGCACTATCCGCCTCTCGAGGCGGAGCGGAGGATTGAAGGAATCAGTCAAGTGCTTCTCAGCGTCAATCAAGAGGGGCTGGTCACCGGCACCAGAATCCTCCGGTCCAGTGGCGACAGTGAGCTTGATGGCGCGGCACTACAGGTCTGGCAGGACCTGATGAATGACGGAGTGCGCTTCCCGTTGTCGCCAGGCTCCAGTCAAGATGCCGGCGAGACCGTTCTCGTGGAGCCGATTAATTTTTGCATTGCGCAAGTCACTTGCGAGAACATGATCAAATCTTACATGGACCGAATGAATGCCGCGAACGAATTCGCGAGACTTGCCCGGGCGGAGTTCGTCAAAGGCATATTCGATCAGTCCATTCTCTACGACACCCAAGCGATCAATTTGCTGCCGATGCCGGATTTTCTTCTCCATCGCGGCTGGACTTACTACGTGGAGGGCGCCCTGGATTCGGCGGAAGCGGATCTGACTGCGTCCATCAACGCCTATCCCTCACCTGCAGCGGCCACCATGGCTTATAACGACCGCGGTCTGGTCTATATGGAAAAGGGGGCATACGACCGGGCCGTTGACGACTTCAGCAAGGCGATCGAGTTGAATCCCCGCTTCATCAGGCCCTATGCCAATCGGGCTGAGGTTTATCTGGCTCAGAGGAAAGGGGATGAGACGTTGGCGGATTACGCCAAAATAATCGAGTTGGAGCCCGATTCGCCGCATGGCTATAACGGCAGGGCATGGGCATACCATCTGCTCGGACGCAGTGCTGAAGGCCTGCCGGATGCCAACAAGGCCATTGCGCTGAATCCCCGGCACGCCAACTTTCTCGATACGCGTGCCCATATTTACGAAGACCTCGGGCAGCGCGACAGCGCCATGGCCGACTACAAGGCGGCCTTGGCGCTCAATCCGTCGCTGACGGCGTCGCTGGATGGACTGAAGCGCTTGAATCAATAGCGTTAGCTTATTGCTTCAAGCCACCCGAGCGGCCGCGGCGAACGGCGTCACCCGATCATGCCGGGCTGCCGCGGGACGCTGCTGCGGCGCGGAGAGGTCGCCATACAGCTTGACGTAGTTCTCCGCCATGCGATGCGCGGTGAAACGGCGCTCGAACTCGGCGCGGATGCGCTTGCGGTCGAGCTGGCCGATCTGCGCCGCGGCCCTGGCCGCGGCCACTTCGCTGTCCGCGACGTAGCCGGTGACGCCGTTCTCCAGCACCTCCGGCACCGAGCCGTTGCGGAAGGCGATTACCGGCGTGCCGCAGGCCATGGCCTCGATCATCACCAGGCCGAACGGTTCGCGCCAGGCGATGGGAAACAGCAGCCCGGCGGCGTTGCCGAGAAAATCGTTCTTCTCGTGTTCGTTGATCTCGCCGATGTATTCGACGTGCGGCTGCGCCAGCAGCGGTTCGATCTTTTCCTCGAAGTATTTCCGGTCGGCTTTGTCCACTTTGGCGGCGATGACCAGCTTCATGCCGGCCATGGCGGCGATGCGGATGGCCGCATCCGGCGCCTTCTCCGGAGAAATGCGTCCGAGGAAGGCGAGGTAGCCGCCGGAGCCGCTGCCCGCCGTGAGCAGATCCTGCGGCAGGCCATGATGGATCGTGGCGACGTAGTTGGCGTGTGGCAGCGGCACGCGCTGCGCATCCGAGATCGATACGACCGGCACCTCGTCGTAGAGGCGGTACAGCGGTTGCAGCTCCGGCATGTCGAGACGGCCGTGCAGAGTCGTCACCGAGGGCACGCCGAGCCTTCCCAGCAGGGGATAGCCGAAATAGTCCAGGTGCGAGTGGATCACGTCGAACTCGCCAGCGCGCCGCGCCATCACTTCCATCAGCATGAACAGCGGCGCCATGTGGTCGCGCACGGTCGGGTCCAGGCGCAGGGAGCGTGGCCAGATCGCTTCCAGTTTCGCCTTGGTCAGGCTGTCGCCGGAGGCGAACAGCGTCACCTCGTGGCCGAGTTCGACCAGGGCATCGGAGAGATAGGCGACCACGCGTTCGGTGCCGCCGTAAAGTTTCGGTGGCACCGCTTCGGTCAGCGGTGCGATTTGTGCAATTCTCATGACTTTGCTCGTTCTTGGCTTGAAGGGAGCAACCCGGCAGGCCGGGTCCCTGTGTGTGATGCCCCTGTCCGCACAGCGCCGGCGCCGCCAGGCGCACCGCTGGGTACGGAATCGGGACGCGCATTCCATTGCCGCCGACCCTGCCTCGACCGCTCCGCCGGAGGTTAAATCCGCGCGGCTTTGGTCAAGTCCCCCAATCCCGGGTGGAACGGATCGTGTAATACCGACTCTATATTGCTATCGAAAGTTCCTCAGGAGAGAGCAGATGTCGTTCGAGAGGCAGCCGGATGTACCGCAGCAACCAGCACCCGATGAACACCCGCTCCCCGATTTTCACATCGCCACCAGCGTTTCCTTGCAGGAGCGGCAGCCGCACACGCTGAAGCACGGCGATACCTTTGCGGTATTCGATCACCGCGGCGACGTCGGCGCCGATCCGCGCAGTCCGGAAGGGATCTACCATCTCGATACGCGCATCCTGTCGCGCCTGGAGCTGTTGCTGGAAGGTTATCCGCCTCTGCTGCTCAGCTCGATGAATCAGGACGACAATGCGGTGTTTGCCGCCGATCTGTCCAATCCCGACCTGCTGGCCGGCGGCAGGATCGTGCTGCGCCGCGAGCAGATCCATCTGCACCGCCTCAAATTCATCTGGAATGCCGCCTGCTACGAGCGCCTGCTGCTGCGCAACTTCAGCGAGGAGCCGTGCCGCTTGCGGCTGAAACTATGCTTTGCCGCCGACTTCGCCGATCTGTTCGAGGTGCGCGGCGAGAAGCGCACGCGCCGCGGCACTGCCTCGGCGCAGCGCGACAGCGCCGCGGCGGTGACGCTGCGTTATATGGGCCTCGACGACATCGAGCGGGTCACCACGCTGAATTTCGATCCGGCGCCGCAACGGCTGGACACCGCCACGGCGGAATTCGAAGTGGATCTTCAGCCGCACGAGTCGCGGCGCCTGTTCATCCGCATCGGTGTGCCGGCGCCCGCCGGCGAGGCCTGGAACGGTCTCGGCTTCTACCGCCAGATGCACGCGGCGCGCAGGGCGCTGCGCCGCTCGGTCGGCCGCGCCACCCGCGTCAACAGCTCCAATTCACTGTTCAACGAAGTGATGCGCCGTGCCGTGTCGGACCTGTACATGCTGGTCACCGATACCAAACAGGGGCCGTACCCCTACGCCGGCACGCCCTGGTTCAGCACGCCGTTCGGGCGCGACGGCATCATCACCGCGCTGATGACCCTGTGGATGGACCCGGGCATCGCCAAGGGCGTGCTGCATTTCCTGGCGGCGACCCAGGCTACCCGCACCGAGCCGGAGCGCGATGCCGAGCCGGGCAAGATCCTGCACGAGATGCGGCATGGCGAGATGGCGCATTTGCGCGAGGTGCCGTTCGAGCGTTACTACGGCAGCGTCGACGCCACGCCGCTGTTCGTGCTGTTGCTCGGCGAATACTATCGCCGCAGCGGCGATCTCGACACGGTGCGCGCCCTGTGGCCCAACGCCGAGGCCGCGCTGCACTGGATCGACACCCTCGGCGACCGCGACGGCGATGGCTTCGTCGAGTACTACCGCATGACCGACACCGGTCTGGCCAACCAGGGCTGGAAGGATTCGCAGGACGCCATCTTCCACCAGGACGGCCGCGCCGCTGGCGGGCCGATTGCGCTGTGCGAGGTGCAGGGCTATGTCTACGGCGCGAAGCAGTGCGCTTCGGAACTGGCCGCCGCGCTGGGCCTGGAAGCCCGCTCGGCGGAGCTGCGCCGCCAGGCCGAGGCGCTGCGCCAGAAATTCGAGGCGGCATTCTGGTGCGAGGAACTGTCCTGCTACGCCCTGGCGCTGGATGGCGACAAGCAGCCCTGCCGGGTGATTTCGTCGAACGCCGGGCAAGCCTTGCTCAGCGGCATCGCCGATCCGCGGCGCGCGCACCGCGTGGCGCAGACCCTGCTGGGCCATGACTGCTATTCCGGTTGGGGTATCCGCACCGTGGCACTGTCGGCACAGCGCTACAACCCGATGTCTTACCACAACGGCTCGGTATGGCCGCACGACAACGCCCTCATCGCCCTGGGCTTCGCCCGCTATGGCCAGAAGGAGGCGGTGCTGCCGGTGTTCAAGGGCCTGTTCGATGCCGCTTCCTACATGGACCAGCGGCGCCTGCCGGAACTGTTCTGCGGCTTTCCCCGGCGCCGGCGCAATGCGCCGACGCAGTACCCGGTCGCCTGCGCCCCGCAGGCCTGGGCCAGCGCCGCCATGATGGCCCTGCTGCAAGCCAGCACCGGCCTGGAGATGCGCGCCGGCACCGGCGAAATCAGCTTCAACCGTCCGCAGCTGCCGGATTTTCTCGACGAACTATGTCTGCACGGCCTGCGTCTCGGCGATGGCTCGGCCGACGTGATGCTGAGGCGCCATGGCGAGGATGTTGCGGTGACGGTGACTGCACTGAGCGGAGAGGTGAAGGTGGTCGTGCGCTACTGATGGCTTACCGCTGATACGATCCGCGGATATCAACAAGGCGCGCCGCCCATGGTGATGGCGGCGGCATGCGCTAGGGGATGTGCAGCAATCGCGCAGGCACGGCATCCAGTCCGGCGTCATCGCCGGCGGCTGCACCACCCGGCAGATGCGGCGGCCGCGTCTCCGGCATCAGGGTCCACAACAGCAGCGTCGCCGCCAGGCCGACGCCGGCCAAACCGAGAAAAGCGATCTGGCTGCCGAAGTGATCCGCCACCCAGCCGGCGGCGGTGGTGCTGACCGTGGCGCCGATGCCGATGGCGAAGCCGACCACGCCGAGCGACAGGGTGTAGTGACCGGAGCGGCCGGCGACGTCGCTGGTGATCAGCGGCACCATGATGCCGAAGCAGGCGGCGGCCACGCCGTCGAGCGCCTGGATCAGCACCACCAGGGTGGGCGAGGGCAGTGTGGCGAACAGCAGGCCGCGCAGCGGCAGCATGCTGAAACCCAGCAGCAGCAGCGGCCGGCGCCCGCGCAGGTCGGCGAAGCGCCCCACCGCGGGCGAGGCCAGCGCCACGATCAGCTGCGGCAGCACGATGCAGGCGCCGATCAGCAGGCTGGCCAGGTGGCCGACGCGTACGGTCAGGGTGCTCGCCGCCAGCGGCAGCATCGGCGCGTTGGCGAAGGTGAAGAGCATGGCGCAGGCGCTGAAAATCAGCAGGCGCCGGTCCAGCAGCACGCGCATCACCGCAGCGCGCCTGGCGCCGGGCAGCGCGGCGTCGATGGTGGCGGGTGTCGTGCCCGAAGCCGGGCTTGCTGTCGCCGGCGCAAGGGCGCCGATGCGCCGCAAGGGCAGCAGGGCGAACACCGCCGGCAGGGTCACCGCCGCGGTCAGGAAGAACACCGCCCGTTCGGATACATAGGAGCCGCAGGCGCCCATCAGCGCGGCGCCGACGCCGTTGCCGATGGAGGCATAGCGGGCATTCCGGCCGAGCCGCGTGCCCATGGCCGCGCGCCCGACCAGAGCCAGACTGATGGCGGCAACCGCCGGTCCCAGCGTGCAACTGGAGAAGCCGTGCAGGATTTCCGCCAGGTAAACGAACAGCGGGATCGGATAGATCGCGAACATCAGGGCGCTGGCGGTGAAGGCCAGCACGCTGATCGCGGCTACCGCGGCCTTGCTGCGCAGCGCGTCGACCAGGGCGCCGGCCGGCACCTGGCTTGCCATGGCGGTGACGGTGCCGATGCTGAGCGCGATGCCGATGGCGGTCTGGGTCCAGCCCTGACTGACCAGGTAGACCGCGACGAACGGGCCGAAGCCGGTCTGGATGTTGGCGACACACAGATTGAACCAGTCCAGGCCGCGGTTGGCGGCATGGTCGGATTCTTCGGCGATGGCGCCGGTGTGGCCGGTCTGGAGCAAGTCCTGGTCCCGGTCACTGCTGAGGAGCCGGCGCGCGGGCGGAGGGATCGGTGACGATGGCCTGTTCCGGATGCGCCGATTCCTTGAACTCCGGAGCCGCGTTCACCTGTGCACGGCTGAGGCTGAGTATCACCGGCTTGTCGGCATTCGACGGGTCGATCTGCAATGAGCGCCAGTCCACGGCAACTCTGCGGTTGCCCACGCCGAGGAAGCCGCCGAAGTCGATGACGGCGGCGCGCGCGTGGCCGTCGCTGTCGGCCAGCACGTCGACCACCCGGCCCATATCCTCGCCGTCGCGGCCAAACACCTTCTTGCCCAGGATCGAGATCACCGCCGAGCTGGACGGTTTCTGCTCCGCGGAGCTGGTCACCGGCGCGGGTGGTGCGGGCGCAGTTTGCGGCGTGTCTTTGCGCACGGTCTTGCGCGGCGGCTTGGGCCGGTCGTCGTAGGGGACGCAGACGAAGGCATAGGGCCTGCCCTGGGTCACCGGTGGTGTGGATGACACAGCGGGGGGCTGTGCATCGGACGGCGCCGGCGCTTCCGCGCTTGCGTCGGCGCCGGCTTCCGCCTCCGGCGGACCCGATGGCTGGACCGCCGGCGCAGTCTGGGTCATGGCGGGGCTGGTATCCGCGTCATCGCGCACCGGCCGCTGCGCACAGGCGGACAGTGTCATGAGCAGCGCCATCGCGCAGGCGACGGGCATCGGGACGGACTTCATCTTCCGCGTGTTGGGTTCGTGTTTCATCCGAGCGCCTGTTGGTCCATCGGGGTGAGCTGACGCGAATACATGCGCGCATAGACGCCGCCCTTGCGTCGCAGCAGCAAGGCGGGCGAGCCGTCCTCGACGATGCGACCCTGGTCCAGCACCACGATGCGGTCGAATGAATCGAGGGTCGACAGGCGATGCGCGATGGCAATCACCGTGCGTCCCTTGAACAGCCGCGCCAGGGCTTCCTGGATCGACTGTTCGGATTCGGTGTCGAGCGAGGAGGTGGCTTCGTCGAGCAGCACGATCGGCGCATCGCGCAGGAAGGCGCGGGCGATGGCCAGGCGCTGGCGCTGGCCGCCGGAGAGTTTCATGCCGCGTTCGCCGACGATGGTGTCGAAGCCCTGCGGCAGGCGGTTGATGAACTCGGTACAGCGCGAGGCCTCGACCGCGCGGAACACTTCCTCGTCGCTGGCCTCGGGCCGGCCGTAGCGCAGGTTCTCCAGCAGCGAGCGATGGAACAGCGAGATGTCCTGCTGCACCACCGCGATCGAGTTGCGCAGGCTCTCCTGCGTCACCCCGGCGATGTCCTGGCCGTCGATCAGCAACAGGCCGCTGCCGGGATCGTAGTGCCGCTGCAGCAGCGCCAGGATGGTCGACTTGCCGGCGCCGGAGCGGCCGACCAGGCCGATCTTCTGCCCCGCCGGCACCTCCAGGTTGAACAGCTTCAACACCGGCTGGCCGCTGGGATAGCTGAACGAGACCAGGCGGAAGGCGATGGCGCCGCCGGTGACTTCAAGCGGCCGCGCGCTCTCGGCATCCTGCATTTCATGCGGCAGGCCCAGCACCTGCACCGCTTCGCCCAGCTTGGCGAACTGCTGCACCAGGTCGACCAGGGCCATGGCGAAATCGCGCGAGGCGTGCAGCACGGTGAAGCCCAGCGTGGTGGTCAGCACCACGTCGCCGGTGCTGATCTGGCCCCTGCGCCACAGCTCGACTGACCAGCCCAGCACGCCGGCGGTGACGGCGAACACGGTGAAGGCGTGAAACAGCCGCAGCCGCTCCAGCGAGCGCAGGCTGGCGCGCTGCGCCTGCATTTCGTTTTCGATCTTGCTCGACAGTCGCGCCTGCTCGCGTGCTGCTGCGCCAAATGCGCGCACCAGCCCGATGTTGGAGACGATGTCGGTGAGATCGCCGCTGACGCTGGCGGCCTGCCCGGCGAAAGCCTGGTGCAGGTCGCGGCCGCCGGCGGCAAGACGGCCGATGATGGCGCCCAGGACCACCACCACTACCACCAGCACCGCGGTCAGTTTCCAGTTGATGATGCTGAGCAGGCCGATGCTGGAAAGCACCGCGATGCCGGGCGGAATGGTGTTCCAGGTGAGCGAGCTTTCGATGGTCCAGGCGGCAGTGGCGGCAACGGTGATGCGTCCGGCCAGGGCGCCGGGGAAGCGCTCGACGAAATAGCGGGTGCCGTGACCGGACAGATGATTGAACAATTCCAGCCGGATATCGCCGCCGACCACCACGAAGGCATAGGTGGAAACCCAGCCGGCCAAACGCCACAGCAGGTTGTCGCCGGCGACCAGGCCGAGCAGCAGGCCCACCGCGCTCCATAGCGCGAAGTCGGTGGGTTTGCCCGAGCCGAGCGTGTCGACCAGCAGCTTGACCGCGTACTGCGAACCTACCGCGCAACCCACCGCCGCCAGTACCGAGACCAGCACGATGGAATGGCTGATGGCCCTGCGACCGACATAGTGGAGCAGGAAGCGGATCGGGCCGCGCGAGGCGTAGCGCGGGAGCGACACGCGATCAGCGCCCGGCCGCGCGCGCATCGCTACCCGCGGAATGCCCGCCGTCGGCACGGTGTCCGCTGTGGGCGTGGCTGATCTCCGGCCAGGCGCCAGCGGCGCCGGGCGGCAACGTCCGGTGTGGATTCATCGTGTTCTTCCTTGAGCACTGTGCCCTTGGACAAGCCCGAGGCCCCGAAGTTTTACGGCGCGGCGCCGGATCCGGTGGTATTCGTCCAAAGAAGCACGAATGCAGTGGATGGCGTCGCTCGGGTCGCCGCCGCTGTTCTCGCATACCGCGCCGCGCGCCATGGCCGTTGCTGCGCCCCCGGGATCCAATCTGAACTTAGCGTCAGGCGAGGGGGTCAGAATGGATACTGAGACCAAGCCGCCCACTGCCGGCGCCTCGATAACAAGTCTCTGCCACTCACACGCTCAAGGAAGAACATCATGAAAAAGCTACTATTTGGAGCTGCACTGGGTCTTTGTACCGTGCCCGCCATGGCAGCTACGGTCGCGGCTGGTCATCCCCTGGAGAATCTGATCCACGCATCGGGCACCAGCACCGCGTCCGGCAGCAAGCTGCCGGACCTGCCATTGCCGCCGCTTCAGGCCGAAAGCTCCCTGACCCTTGCGGGCTTCGGCAAGGGCGCCGCGCCGACGACCAAGGTCATCGCTTTGCCGGGCCTGGGCAGCATTACCCGGACCAACGACAATCCGGGCGCAGGCAACGGTCAGGCCACGTTTACGCGGCAGCTGAATATCGATCCGACCTCGACCAAGACGCCCACCGACGTGGCAGCGGACTTCTCGGTTCCGCAGAAGGGCCAGGTTGCAGCCAACTACACCCTCCAGGGCGCGGGCTTTGGCACGGCTTCCAATCCCATGCTGAAGCCGGTGAGCCTGCCTCTGGGCGGTACGCTGACGCCGTCCTATGACAATCAGGGCAAGGGCCAGCCGCTCAACGCCAGCCTGGATTACCTGTCGCCGGCGCCCAAGAACTAGCGCGCCGCCGCTGCATTGAGTTGCGATTTGCGCCTGACCGGTGGAGCGCTTCACGCGCTCCACCGTGGGGCCATGTCACGGAATGGTTGAGCTGAAGCCGGATCTGCGGCTCCCGATGCCAGCCGCCGGAATCGGCTCACGCTTCGGCCGCGTCGGATGGAATTGTCCCAATGTCCGGTTCGGACTTGGGTGGGCCAAGGTTGAAATGGCGCCGGCGCAGCGCTTCCTGGCCCAGCCCCGTGATGGTGACCGATGGGTCGTGGTAGCGCGCGACGACGTACTGCATCTCGACGAGTTTTTTCCGAGAGACTTCCGGTACCACGGTCTGCGACGTGCCTTCCGCCACCGTCGTCAGCCACGTCCAATCTATTGCGGTCATTTTATTCAAGCGCGATTCCCCATCTGATCGGTGCGGTGTTGTGGCTGCAGAATGGAAAATGCCATCCGGTACTTTTCGTTCTGCGCGCGTCGGGCGCCATGACGCCCCCATGCTCCCCCATATTGATCGCCTTCGGGTGGACTTGTCGGTGTTGTAGCGAACATTCACGGCCGGCGTTCGCCCTAGCCATGGCGGCCGGCGAGTCGGCTGAATGGCCTCAATGCCGCGTCGTCTGACGGCGACGCCGGAACAAGGTAATGTTGGCGCCAGATCGGCAAAATGACCGCGGGGAGGCAGTCCAGTGAAAGGATTCACGCTGAAGCGCGGCGCAGGAATGGCGCTGGGGATTCTGGGGCTGGCTTGCGGCAGCGCGCGGGCGGCACAGGCCGGCGACAACCTGGTGCAGGTCGGCTGGCTGCACATCTTTCCGGAATCGAGCAGCGTGCCGCTGCATACCCAGCTGCAGCCCAGCCTGGTCGGCTCCCTGCTCGGTGTGCAAAGCTCGTTCGATTCGCCGGGGACTTCGGCCAAGGTGGGGCAGGCGGATACCTTCGGCCTGATCACGACGCGCTTCCTCACCGATCATTTCGCGGCGCAGTTCGTCACCGGCATTCCGGCGCGGGTGGATATCTCCGGTTCCGGCGTGGTCAGGCCGACCGGCCTGCTCGGGCAGTTTCTCAACGTCGATCTTGGCGCCCCGCAAAACAATCCGCTGGTGTCGGTGCAGGAGTGGACACCGGTGGCACTGCTGCAATATTACTTTGGACACCGCACCGACAAGTGGCATCCGTATCTCGGCGTGGGCATCAGCTATGCCTGGTTCAGCGGCTATTCGCTCAACGGCGAT
>Ga0302313_10000196_pt1 | contig 57628 bp, 44 predicted proteins | sample III_Palsa_N2_2_FD_200454 | JGI IMG/M metagenome (GOLD analysis project Ga0302313, IMG submission 200454) | Peat permafrost microbial communities from Stordalen Mire near Abisko, Sweden - III_Palsa_N2_2 | ecosystem: Environmental > Terrestrial > Soil > Palsa > Peat permafrost | place: Sweden...
TCATTCGTCACTGGTGAACAGCGCGTTGTCACCGCGGATCGCGTCGCCGAGCAGCCGCTCGTAGGGTGGTTTCTCCGACTGCGGACGATGCCGGGCCACCAGCTCCACCGCTTCGCCCTGCATCGCATCGCCGGGCTGCTTGACCCGCATGCCTTCGGCAATGATCACCTCGGGGCTGAGCCGGAAACGGAAGTAGTTGGAATTTTTAAGCGTGATCTCGTCGAAAACCGACAATGGCGGCATCTTCATGTCCACCATCACCTCGGTGGTGGTGATCGGCAGGTTCTTGCCGGCGCGGATGTAGAACGGCACGCCGGCCCAGCGCCAGGTGTCGATGTGCAGGCGCAGCGCCACGAACGTCTCCACGTTGGAATCAGGCGCTACACCCTCGATCTTGCGATAGCCCTTGAACTGGCCGCGTACCACTTCCTTTGGGTCGAGCGGGCGCATGGCGCGGAACAGTCGCAGCTTTTCCGCATTCAGCGCAACGGGGTCGTTACCAATCGGTGCGTCCATCGCCAGCAGCGAGGTTACCTGCAGCAGGTGGTTCTGCAGTACGTCGCGGATCGCACCGACGCCTTCGTAAAATGCGCCACGATCCTCCACGCCGAAATTCTCGGCCATGGTGATCTGCACGCTTTCGACGTAACGGTTGTTCCACACTGGTTCGAGCACGGTGTTCGCAAAGCGGAAGTACAGCAGATTCTGCACCGGCTCCTTGCCCAGGTAATGGTCGATGCGAAAGATCGCCGCCTCGGGAAACACCTCGTGCAGCGTTTGGTTGAGCTGCCGCGCCGAAGCCAGGTCGCGGCCAAATGGCTTTTCCACCACGATACGCGCGTTGTCGGCGCAACCTGCCTGCTTCAGATTTTTTACCACCACACCGAACAGGCTGGGAGGGATGGCGAGATAGTGCAATGGCGCCTTGGCGTCGCCGAGTGTCTTTTTCAGCTGCTGGAACGTGGCCAGATCGTTGTAGTCCCCATCGACGTACTGCATGCACGCCGAGAGCTTCGCAAACGCGGCCTCGTCGATGCTATCGACCTTGCCGTCGTGCTTGTTCCTGGCCGCCTGCACCAGGCTGTCATGGGCACGCTGGCGCAGCTGTTCCAGCGTCCAGCCGGAATGCGCGATGCAGATGATCGGTAGATCCAGCCCGTCGCGCAGCATCATCGCCTGCAGCGCGGGGAAGATCTGTTTATAGGCCAGGTCGCCAGTGGCGCCAAAAAAGACCAGGGCATCCGAGCGGGGTATGGCCATAGCGATTGCTCTCTCCATGTGACTGTCGAAACGCCGTGAGTCGGGTGGCGTCAGGGGTCAGACATTTAGCGCATGCGGCGGTTACAGTCGCGTGCCAAACGTTGCGGTGGCCCTTAAGCTTGCACGCAACGAAGTTAAGTCGATGCATAAGTTTGCACGCGTGCGCCCTGCCGCGATAGCCACTGAAGTCGCGTCAGGGCGCACGTGGATGGTTGAGATCGACGGTGTGCTCCAGCCCGTCGTCGATAAGGGTGATGTAGCCGTCCGGTTGCACCACGCCATCCAGCCAGACGGTGCCGAGAGTGCCGGCGGCGCTTTGTCGCAACTCGATCCAATACCAGGTGTCGCGATGACGGTAGCGGAGCGAGAAGCCTTCCCAGTCGGGCGGCAGCACGGGGACAAAACGCAATCGACCCGCTTCCAGCCGCAGGCCGAGCAATGATTCGACGATCAGCCGGTACATCCAGCCGGCCGAGCCGGTGTACCAGCTCCAGCCACCGCGGCCAACATGCGGCTCGACCGCGTAGACATCGGCGCTCACCACGTACGGCTCGACCTTGTAGACGTCCATCTGCGTTGCATCACTGCCGTGGCTGACCGGATTGATCATGCGCAGCAGTTCCCATGCGCGCGCGCTGTCGCCGAGCTCGGCGAATGCCATCGTGGCCCAGATGGCGGCATGCGTGTACTGGCCGCCGTTCTCGCGCACGCCTGGCACATAGCCCTTGATGTAGCCGGGATCGAGCGGGGAGCGGTCGAACGGCGGATCGAGCAGCTGTACCAGCCCGGCATCCCGACGCACCAGATATTGATCGAGCGAGTCCATTGCCTGCTGCCGACGCTCAGGCGGGGCCATCCCGGACAGTACCGACCAGCTCTGCGCGATCGAGTCGATGCGGCACTCGTCGTTGCCGGCCGAACCCAACGGCGTGCCGTCGTCGAAGTAAGCGCGGCGATACCAGGCGCCGTCCCAGCCATGCTGTTCCAGCGCGGCACGCAGCTTGGCGACCTCTTCTTCGCAGCGTTGCGCGAACGCGTCGTCATGATGCAACCGGGCCACTTCGGCGAAGCGGGTGAGTACTTCGCAGGAGAAGAAGCCGAGCCAGATGCTTTCGCCACGGCCGGCTTCGCCGACCCGGTTCATGCCGTCGTTCCAGTCACCGCTGCCGATCAGAGGCAGGCCGTGCACGCCACGTGGCAGGCTGTGTTCGATCGCCCGCACGCAGTGCTGGTATAGCGTTTCACGCAGGCCGGAATGTTGCGGCAGGTCGTAGTAGGACTCCTCGCCCGGATGCAACGGCCTGCCCTCGATATAGCGTGCCGATTCGTCCAGCACACGGGTATCGGCCGTGGCCAGCACGTAGCGGCTGGTGGCCAGCGGCAGCCACAGATAATCGTCGGAACACTGGGTGCGCACGCCGCGATCCAGTGGCGGATGCCACCAATGCTGCACGTCGCCCTCGGGGAACTGATGCTCCGCGCAGAGCAACAGCTGGTGCCGCGCGAGCTCGGGCGCCGCATGCAGCATAGCCATCGAATCCTGCAGCTGATCGCGGAAGCCGAATGCGCCACCGGACTGGTAATAACCGCTGCGCGCCCACATCCGACATGCGATGGTCTGGTACAGCAGCCAGCCGTTGGCCAGCACATCGAGCGCCGGATCCGGGGTCTTGACCTGCACCGCGCCCAGCGTGCGATCCCAATGCGCGCGCACCTTTTCCAGTGCATCCGCCGCCGCACCGCTAGTGCGGAAGCGCTGTACCAGCGCGCTGGCGTCGGCAGCATCGCGGCCCACGCCCAGCCGGAAGATCACCTCACGCTGTTCGCCGTCGTCCAGCGCCACCTTCAGCTGCACTGCCGCGCAGGGATCCTGCCCCGCACCGAGTCGGCCCGACAATTGCGCACGGCTCAGCGCTGCCGGCGCGCGGGCGTTGCCGTTGCGACCGAGGAATTCGCCGCGGTCGCCACCGATACCGCGGTGAGGGTCGTCGACGTCGAAGAACGCGACCCGATTTGGAAACTCGGTGTTGTAGGCATTGCGGGCAAACAATGCGCCGCTGGCCGGATCCGATTCCGTCACGATGTGCATCGCGGTCTTCTCGCGCAGGTCACCGAGCACCCACTCGACGTAACCGGTGATGCTGAGTCGACGCGGTTGGCCCGAGTCGTTGCGCAGTTTCAGCACCGAGAATTTCACCGAGGCATCCAGCGCCACATACACCCAAAGTTCGCTATGGACGCCGTCCTCGGAATGCTCGAACACGCTATAGCCGAAACCGTGGCGGGTCACATAATTTCCGCTTCCGCGGCTGGGCAGCGCGGTCGGCGACCATACCTGACCGGATTCCTCGTCGCGCAGATACAGCGCTTCACCACTGCCGTCGCCGACCGGGTCGTTGTGCCATGGCGTCAGCCGGAATTCGTGCGCGTTCTCGGCCCAGGTATAGGCCGCGCCACTTTCGGAGATCACCGTGCCGAAGTTTGGATTGGCCAGCACGTTTGCCCACGGCGCCGGCGTGGTTTGGCCAGGTGCCTGGGTGATCACGTACTCGTGGCCGTTCGCACTGAAGCCACCGTGCGGATTGCTCAGTTGCAGCGCGGTCGCATCCGGCTCGACCGGCGGGACCAGCGCGGGTACCGCTGTGGTCGGTGCGATGCGTCGCAGCTTGCTCGGTTCGAAGCGGGCCGCATGGGTTTCCACCCGGCGCCGACTGACCTGCTCGGCCAGGCTGCCGCGGCTGTCGATCAGGATGATCCGTGCACTGGCTTGCACCACCATCCGATCCTCGCTGGAGAGCTGCTGCGCGGGACGCACGAAGATGCCGCCAGGGCGATCGAGCAAGCTCGCCTCGCTGCCCGACGCGATCAAACCCATGATCTGGTCCTGCAGCTCCTGCCGATAGCCGGCGCGATCTTCGTTCCAGATGACCAGGTCCACTGCCAATCCCTTCAGGCGCCAGTACGCATGCGCCTGCACCAGCTGGCGCACCAGCTCAACTCGAGACCGGTCGGAGATCTGCAGCAGCACGATGGGTAGATCGCCGGAAATCGCCTGTCCCCACAGTCCCGACTGGCCGCGACGATTGTTCAGCAAGACGCTGGATTCGGCGCGCAAGTTCGCGTTCGGATAGATGATCGAGGTGGCCATGTGCTCGTACAGCTGCGCGTCGGCCAGCGTGGCGTTGAGCTGGCGCAGCAAGACCTGGCTATGCGTCCAGGCCAGGTCGAACACACGGTCGGCCAGATGGCGATCGCGGTATTTGCCGATCAGCTGCAGGCAGGTGTCGCGGTTGTCGGCCATGCCGGTGACGAAATCCACCGTGGTCGACTGCTCCGGGTCCAATGTGATGCGACAGCGGATCGCCACGATCGGATCGAGCACCGAGCCCTCGCTGTTGGAAAGTCGCGCCTGCTCGCGGTCGAGCACCAGTGGCGCGGCCACGCTACGTCCGCGGCCAATGAAGCGGGCGCGGTCGGTCTCGTAGGAAATCTCGTCGATGTGGGCATCGTGCACAGCCAGCAGGTGGCACATCCACGGCACCGCTTCATCGTGCGCCCGCGGCCGCCGGGTGCATACGATCGCCTGCAGCTCACGTACCAGTTCGGTCTGCACGAACAGCTTGCTGAAGGCCGGATGCAACGCGTCGGCCAGTGGCGGTGACAGCACCACCTCGGCATAGCTGGTCAGCTCGATCGTGCGGCGGGTACGGCTGCGGTTGGTGATACGCGTGCGGCGCAGCTCGATGTCATCCTCGGGCGACACCACGATTTCGGTGTGCGCATCGAAGTCGCGCTCGCGCACGCGGAACTCGGCACGGGCGTCGGAGAAGATCGCCTCGAACAACTCGGTCTTCTTCAGCGTCGGCTGGTGTGCCGTGGCCCAATACTCGCCGCTGTCCACATCGCGCAGATAGCAGAACATGCCCCAGTGGTCGCGCGTGATGTCTTCGCGCCAGCGCGTCACGGCCAGCTCGCGGCAACGACTGTAGCCACCGCCGGCGCTACTGACCATGACGTGGTAGCGGCCGTTCGACAGCAGCTGCACGGCCGGACGCGGTCGATCCGGATCGGTGAACACGCGCAGCCGGGCTTCGGCCGCGCGCGGCTGACCGTCAAATTCGGAGAAGCCGGTGGCGTGCAGATATTCAGCCGCGGTCTTCGGCACGCGTTCCTGCAGCAGCAGGCTGGTGGCCTGGAATTGCGGATCGGATTCGAAGCGCTGCTGCATCGGCCGACCCAGCAGCGCGTAGTCCAGCGCCAGCAGGCTCATGCCCTGGTGATGCGCCATGAACGAGCGCACCAGCGCCGAGACCTGCCCCAGCGGCAGTCGTGCAGGTGTGTAGTCGATCGCCTCGTAGAGACCGAAGCGGCCACCCGCGCCGGCCTCGGCCAGCCGCTGCAGGTTCCTGGTCGCCGCCGCCGGCGCCACCATCAATGCCAGCGCGGACGCATAGGGGGCAATGACCACGTCATCACCGAGCCCAAGCTTGAGGCCCAGACCAGGCACACCGAACGCGCGGTATTGATAGGTAAAGTGGGTATCGACCGTGTTGTAGCCCGATTCGGAAACTCCCCACGGCAGGTTCAGCTGGGCGCCGTATTCGATCTGCCGCGCCACCGCGGCGCGACATGTCTGGTCCAGCAGCGTGCCTTCGTAGCTGGGCATCACCAGCATCGGCATCAGGTATTCGAACATCGAACCTGTCCACGACAGCAGTACCGGCTCGCCACCGCTGGTGGTAAGCAGACGGCCCAGCGAAAACCAGTTGTCCTGCGGCAGCTGGCCCTGGGCGATTGCCACAAAGCTGGCCAGCCGCGCCTCCGAGGCAAGCAAGTCGTAATAGCTCGCATCGAGCCGGCGCTCGTCGACGTTGTAACCGATCGCCAGCAAGTCGCGCGCACTGTCGTACAGGAAGTGGTAGTCCATCAGTGCCAGCTCGCCGGCCTCATGCGCCAGCTGCTCCAGCGTGGCGATACGCTCCCGCGCGAGTTCGCGCAATGCATCGGCACCTGCTTCGGAGGGCCAGCACAGCGGTTCGATCCGCGCGAGCTGGCGTAGCGTGGGGATGCCGCTGAAGCCGGCGTTGTCATCCGGCGGTGCGTCCAGGTTGAATGCAACCGCCTCGTCGCTCAGGTCGCTGCACTGACCAAGTAACGCATCCAGCCAGAATTCCGCATCGCTGCCAGGCTCGACGGCGACTGTCTGGGCCAGTGCATGCGCGTGATCCAGCTGGCGTTGCAGCAAGGCAACCGCCGCGCTGGTACTGGCAGGAGGCGTAGTCAGTGCACTCTCGAGTTCACGCCGCAGCGGATTCAGCACGCTGGCGGCGCTACCGTCGAGTGCGTCATGCAACACGCCGAGGGTGTCGAGCAGGCCTTGTAGCAGGCGTGGCCGAAACACCGGCTCGTCGATCAGGCCGAGCAGGCCCGGCCGCAATGTCAACAGGTGGCCGGCGAGGTTTCCGCTATCCACGGCCGAGATGTAAAGCGGTGCCAGTGGCTGCAGAGTGAGCGTGTCGTACCAGTTGTAGAAGTGCCCGCGATGGCGCGCCAGTGCGTGCATCGTGGCCAGGGTCTGACGGGTGCGATCGAGCAGACGGCCGGTACTCAGGTAACCGAAATCGTAGCCGGCCAGATTGGCCAGCAGCGCCAGCCCCATATTTGTCGGCGACGTGCGATGGGCGATAACGGATGACGGATGTTCCTGCAGGTTGTCCGGCGGCAACCAGTGCTCGGTGGGGCCGACATGGACGTCGAAAAATGCCCAGGTCTTGCGCGCGAGCTCGCGCAGGAATCGTAGTTGCGTCGCCGTCGGAGCAAACGCGGTGGGTACGCGGGGCTTGCTTATCCACCACGCGATCCATGGCGAGAAAAACCACAGCAACAGCAACGGCGCGGCCACCGCCAACACCATGGGACGCAGCATCACCAGTGCCAAGGTAAGCAGCAGCGCCAGCAGTGGGCCGATCCACATCACGCGCAACAGCGCACCGGGCGTATTGCTTGTGCGCCGCTCGACATCGCTGGAGGTTTGCCATTGCAGCAATTGACGTCGGCTGATCGCCATGCGCCACAGTGTGCGCACGATTGCGTCGAGGCTGTACAGCACCTCATGCGGCAACCAGGCGAGCCCCAGCGCCATGCGCGCAACGTGCTGGCCGGTGGTACGCAACGCCGCGCGCAGGTGTTGATCCAGTTGCACCTCGCGCGGCTTTTGCACCAGCTCCAGCAACACCGAAAGTATCGGCGGAACCAGCACCATCGCGAGCACCGCCAGCGTCCAGGAAAGTGCCGGCGACAGGATCAGCCAGCCGGTTGCCAACAGCAACAACAGCGATGTCGGTACCAGGCTGCGACGCAGGTTATCGAGAATCTTCCAGCGCGACAGCGCGGTCAGCGCATTCTTGCGCCAGCCGTCGTGTGCGGTCGGTGCCCACGGCAGTAGCCACGGCAGCAGCTGCCAGTCACCACGAATCCAGCGGTGGCGGCGTTTCACATCGGCGCTGTAGCGTGCCGGGTATTCCTCGTAAAGCTGCACATCGCTGAGCAGACCGGAGCGGGCATGACAACCCTCGACCAGATCGTGGCTCAGGATGCTACTTTCAGGGAAGCGGCCATCCAGGGTGAGCTCGAATGCATCGACGTCATAGATGCCCTTGCCGATGAACGAGCCTTCATGGAATACGTCCTGATAGACGTCGGACACCATCCGCGTGTACGGATCGATGCCGGCGTCACTGCCATACAGTTGCGCGTAACGTGACCGCGCCGTACTGGGCAGGCTGATGCCCACGCGCGGCTGCAGAATTGCGTAACCGGAAACCACACGCCGCTGTTGTGGATCGTAGACGGCACGGTTGAGTGGATGATTGATCGTGCCGACGAACTCGTGCGCCGACTCGCGCGGCAACTGTGTATCGGTGTCCAGGGTAATGACGTAGCGCACCGGCGGCAGTGTCGCGAAGTCGCCGACCTGCAGCATGAAACGGTCGTGCGCATTGCCACGCAGTAGCGCATTGAGGTCGGCCAGCTTGCCACGCTTGCGCTCATGGCCCATCCAGCATTGTTCGGTGACATTCCAGCGCCGTGGTCGATGCAACAGGAAGAAGCGATCGACATCGGCGCGCGCATATTTTTCGTTGAGTGCCTCAATGCGTCGTCGCGCCAGCCGAAGCAATGCATCATCCCCGGGCAGCGTTTCGCTGTCCGCATCGACGAAATCGGTGAGCAGGACGAAGTGCAGGTTCCCGTCACGGTTGCCGAGAAAACGCACCTCCACCGACTCCACCAGATCGTCGATGTCCTGCGCGCTGGCGAACAGGCTGGGAATCGCCACCAGCGTACGGGCGCTGGCCGGAATGCCGTCCGAATAGTCCATCCGCGGCAGCCGCTGCGGCGCCACCGTTACCGTCGCCAGCCAATTGAGCAGGCTCAGCGCCAGCTGGCTGGCGAGAATCACCGATGGAACCGCGATGGCCAGCACCGCCCATCCCGGCAATCGATCATATACGGCGGTCAGCACCAGCGGTCGCGCGAACGCAAACGTGAGTAACGCCAGCAGGCCCAGATAGATCGGCAGCGGCGCCTTGTCGAACCATCGTCGCAGCGCTTCAGTCCATATCGGTCGCACGCCGAGTTGCTGCTCCAGCGCTGACCGGCCCTGGTCGATCAGGTAGAAACCGACATGCCGTTTCAGCGACGGCCCGACATCGGCCACCGCACCGGCTTCGCTCAGGTCGATCGCCGCATCGGCGACTTGTTGCTCGGTCAGCCGGTGACTGCGCGCAAGCGACTCCACCACATGGCGGTAGCGATCGCGGGTAGCGAAATCCATTGCTGCATAGACCTCGGCCGGATCCTCGCGCAAGCGCTGCTCGACCATGCTGGTGTGCTCGACGAACTCGCGCCAGTCGATCGATGAAAGTGCCCGCAGGCTGCCAATGCTGTTGCCGATGGAAACCTGGTTGGCTGCCTGCTGCTGTGCCTCCAGCTGCACCAGATGTTCGATGCTCTGGCCGGACTCGGAAAGTCGTTGCTCGATCCAGCTCAGCGGCAGTGCCAGGGCCGGGCTCTGCCCCTGCAGTCGACGCGCCATTTCAGCAACGAACGGACCAGTCATCGGCGGCTTCGAGCGCGCCATGTCGGCGACCACCAGGACCACACTCTTCGGGTCGTGTTCGGCGGTGGCGATCATGCGGTCGGCCCAGCGCACAGCCTTGCCGCGATAGCGCCAGTCCGCCATCACCCGCGCGGCGACCCGGCGCAGGTTCTCGATCAGCGCCAGTCGCAGCATGATAGGGATCGCCCACAGCTCGCCCAGCTTGAGCGGTGTCACGGTTTGATAAGCGCTGACGAACCGGGTGAGGCTGGAGGTGTCGACGCGTCCGTCGCCGTGCGAAATGATTTCCAGCGCAATGTCGTATACGCGCGGCAGTCCAGCTGACGGGCCGTGTTCCAGCCGCGGCAGCGCGCGGCTGTAGCCCTTGGGCAGATGCCGCCGCGCGATGCGGACCTGCTCCTCGATCAGGTAGAAATTATCCAGCAGCCATTCGCCAGCCGGAGTGATGCGTCGACGGTGCCGGGTCGCGGCCGTGAGCCGTTCGCAGGCGTGGATCAGCACCTCCTCATTGTCGTCCAGCCGAGCCAGCAGCAGGTTCGTGCTCGGCTGTGGACTCAGACGGTGCTGACCGGCCAGGGTCTGGCCATGTCGTTCCATCTGGTCGGCGCTGAACAGCTCCGAGCGCAGCGCCGGCTCCTGTTCGGGTTTCGTGCGCGCTAAGTTGCGCCGGCGACGAAATGCGCGCAGACGCCTCAGCTTGAGCTGGTTGAAAATGTTGCCGATGTTCAAATCCAGCTTCCTTCGGCCAGCTTTCTTCGGGTACGTTCAGGGTGATCCGACCGCAGCATGTCCGTACGTGCAATCGCCCGAATGACGTCGATGCCGATTGAGCCAGGCATGCCAGGATCTACCCCCGACCTTACGCGACGCCGTGTGAAGACGATGCACGTTACGATGTAGGAGATCGCCAACTCATAGTGGAGTCCGCCTGTGCCATCCCTGCTGATTCGCGCGGCTACATCTGCCGACATTCCAGCCCTGCTAGCCTGGAACACGGCGATGGCGTGGGAAACCGAGCGCAAACGGCTCGACCCGGCATTGCTGGAGCGCGGCATTGCCGGCGTATTCGAGAGGTCGCAGCGGGGTTTTTATCTGATCGCCGAGCGTGACAACGTGTCGGTTGGCAGCCTGCTGGTGACCTACGAATGGAGCGACTGGCGCTGCGGCGATTTCTGGTGGATCCAGAGTGTGTATGTGGCGCCGGATGCGCGCCGCGGCGGGGTGTTCCGCGCTCTGTATGCGGAAGTCGAGCAGCTCGCCAAGGCCGCCGGCGCGGTTGGCCTGCGCCTGTATGTGGAAACCGAGAACGATCGCGCGCAGGCCACTTATGCCGATCTCGGCATGCAGCAGTGCCACTACCTGATGTACGAAAGCGCGTTGCCAACGGTAGTCGATGGCGCCGACTGACGCGTTTCCGTCATCTGCAGTCATCAGTTGCTCAAGTACTGCGACCCACACCGGCGCGCCATGGCGGAATTCTTCAGATGGCGAGCGGCCGGACTGGCACAGGAAGTCGCCCTGTTGAGGGGTCCCCACGTCTTGGTTGGCCCGCCCGGGGCTATCTAACGGTTTCACGAATGCGTTCGGCCAGGCGGCGCTTGCCCCACCGTGGCCAGCTAAGTTTTAGCGCCAGCCAGACCCGCCAGCTACGGGCATTTCAGAAGGCCTGACGGCGCAACGCCTGGATGTGCCTGGATCGACGCAATCAGTGGCTCGTCAAGGCGATGACGCGGGCGGTATTGCCGCGCCGAGCGCGACAGGCCCAACGTACGATCTGCACGCCGGGCGCTCAGGCCGTGCCGGGTTTGTATCGCCAGACTCAGCGTAAGCCGCTGGGCCTGGCTCAATCTTTTCGCGAGAGCACCTCCTTCAGCGCGTGATGCTCATGGGTCAGGTCGGCGTACATGCGTTTCAGTCGCGCCAATTCGTTCTCAACTTCCTTCAGGTACCGGAGTTGCGATACGTCCATGCCCGCATACTTGGGCTTCCAGACGTAGTACGTCGGCTCGCTGATCCCATGCTTGCGACAGGTCTCACCGACCTTCGCCCCAGCCTCGACCTCTTTGAGGATGCGGACTATCTGTTCTTCGCTGAACTTCGACTTCTTCATACAGACCTGCTTCGAGGAAAACTCTACTTCTAATTGGCTCGAATTAACGATCGCAATTCGGAAAACAATCAATACCTGACTATCTGTTCGTTGCTGAATATCTACTTATTCCTGCAGAGCCTCTCTAGTGAAAACTCTAATTCTGAGCGGCTCGAATTAATGAAGACTACTCAATGCCGCAATCAACTCGCTGCCTATCTCTTCGCCGAACTACGGCGTTCTATGCGGTGAGTATTGGTGAAATCTCTATTTTTGATCGGCTCGAATCGACGGGTGCACTTAAGAGCGGATTCATTACCTGACTTGGTCCTCCTCGTCGGATTTGCGATTCTTTACGCAGATCTACCTTGAAGAAAACTCTAATTTTGATTGGCCCGAATTAACGACGAAGCCTAATTGGCGCAATCAAACATCGTGACATTTGAGAATATTCTCATTCTGGAACGGTTTGTCTTCCTAGATTATGCACGCCTCGCGCAGAGTCGGTCTGCGTGAGGCGGCGTGGCACGCTGGACAATGACTGAATGAACCGGCTTAGGCCTTCGTGAAATCGGGGCAAAGACTAATGGCATTCCGTCATTTATCCAGTTCGGTCTCGTTAGTGCTCGACTCAACACACCTATTAATTTCAGTGAAGGATTACGACAATGAAGAAGACCATCCTCTCGGCAGCCCTGGTCGCAGTCATGGGCGTGGTGGCATTTGCCCCACAGAATGCCAAAGCCTCTGACGGCACCATCACCTTCAACGGCAAGATCACCGCGCAGACCTGCACGATCTCCGGCAATGGTGGCGGCTCCAGCTTCCTGGTTCAGCTGCCGACCGTTTCGACGTCGTCGCTGACGGCCGCTGCAGAAGTCGCCGGCGCCACGCCGTTCCCGATCGCGCTGTCGAACTGCTCGCCGAACTCCGGCAACGTTTCGACCTATTTCGAAGCGGGCTCCACGATCGATCTGGTCACCGGCAATCTGCTGAACGTCACCGGTTCGGCAGGCAACGTCGAAGTTGGCTTGCTCAACGCCAGCGACTCCAGTGCGATCAGCCTTGGTAAGGCCCAGGCTAGCCAGAACTCGCAGACCGTCGCGATCTCCAGCGGCGCGGCAACCCTGAACTACATCGCTCAGTACGTTGCAACGAACGGCGCCTCGACCGCCGGCACCGTGGCCACCACGGTGACCTACTCGATGTCCTACCAGTAAGCGGTAGCTGCACGGAGTTGCCATGCCGCCTCCCTTGAGGGGTGGCGGCATGGTTCAGGTTGAAAGTAACGAGCGGCCCCGAAGGATAAAGATCCTATGTGCTATCGAATGAAATCGCTTGCGCCGCTATTGGCGTTGGCGCTGTGGATGGGTGCGGGCTGCGCGCAGGCGAGCATCGTGATTGCCGGTACGCGGGTGATCTATCCCGAAGCGGAGCGTGAGGTTACGGTCAGGGTCGACAACGTGGGCAATACGCCCGAACTCGTGCAGACCTGGCTTGATGAAGGCAACCCGAAAACGCTGCCCAGCGAGTCGAAGGCGCCGTTCACGGTGGTGCCGCCGCTATTCCGGCTTGATCCGAAAAAGGGCCAAAGCCTGCGTTTGATCTATACGCACGATCCATTGCCCCAGGACAAGGAATCGGTGTTCTGGCTCAACGTGCTCGAAGTGCCGCCGCGCGAAACATCCACTTCGACGAATGACAACCCCAACAAGTTGCAACTGGCATTCCGTACGCGCATCAAAGTGTTCTTTCGGCCCATCGGTTTGACGGGGTACGCGGACGATTCCGCTGCCAAGGTGACCTGGCGCTTTGTGAGCAAAAGCGACGGCGGGTACGTTCTCGAAGCGTCCAACCCAACGCCTTACAACGTCACTTTCAGTCACCTCGCCGCCACAGCGGCAGGTACCCGCTGGAACAACGACAAAGGCGGCATGGTTGCTCCCGGAGGCAAGGAAAGCTTCGACATGGGCGACGTGCGAACGATGCCACCTGCGTCAGTCGCCGTCGAATACACCTTCATCAACGACTTTGGTGTCGGGGTAAAGGGCGCGTTCGATCCTCAGGAAAAGAAATAGTGCTGCGAGGTTGCGCGCCGAGCTTTGCTCCGGGGCGCCCTTCCGCCTATGCCTGCTTCGCCGACAGGGATGTGTTCTCTGCCGCAGGCCTCAAAGACAAAAATATAAAGGCTTTTGAACATGGATGCATGGAAGTCACAAGGACTGCCCGGAAGGCGATTGCCGCTGAAACGGAGCTATCTGCTTATTGCTGCCGCGCTGGCCACGTATCTGCCGGTTTCTTCGTTTGCCGCCGCCGCTAACCCAGGCGCTGCAGACGCTGGGCCGATCGAGTTGGTGCAGTTCGACGACACGGTGCTGATGAAGGCACCAGGCGAGCACATCAACGTTGGGCGCTTCGATCACGGTAGCCCGGTGGCACCGGGTACCTACGCCGTGGACCTGTATGTCAATGGCGACTGGGTTGCCCATACCAATGTGCATTTCGCCGCGGTGGCAGGCAATGAAAGTGCAGCCGCGTGTTTTGACCATTCGCTGGTGAGCCGTATCGGCCTGGATGACAGCGCGTTTTCGGATGCCGCAAGGGCCGAGATGGCGAGAGTGCTGGTTGGCGGTTGTGCGGATCTCGCTCAATTGGCACAGGGCGCCCGTCAGACGTTTGACATGTCCGACTTCCGGCTCGACCTCAGCATTCCCCAGGTTGCATTGCTACGCAACCCGCGCGGCTATGTGAACCCGCAGTTGTGGGATCAAGGTGTTACTTCGGCAACGCTGGGTTACAACGCAAGCACTTACCAGACCAGCAATAACGGCAGGAGCAGCAATCAGGGTTACATCGGTCTGAACGCCGGGCTCAACATCGATGGTTGGCAGTTCCGCAACAACAGCGCATTCCATTGGCAGTCCGGTCAGTCGCACACGTTCCAGAATATCGCCACCTACGTCCAGCGTGATCTGCCGTCGATACGTAGCGTGATGACGATTGGTGAGTCGTACACTGACGGTGCGATATTCAACAGCATCGGCATTCGCGGCGTGCAGGTGGCGACCGACGACCGTATGTTGCCCGATTCGCTGCGCGGCTACGCGCCGGTGATTCGCGGCGTGGCAATGACCAACGCGCACGTTACCGTGACCCAGAACGGCAACACCATCTACGAAACCAATGTGGCGCCGGGCGCATTTGCGATCAACGACCTGTATGCCACCGGTTACGGTGGCAGCCTGCAGGTCACGGTTACCGAGGCGGATGGCAGCAAGCACAGTTTCGTCGTGCCGTATGCTTCGGTCGTGCAGTTGTTGCGCCCGGGTATCTGGCGCGTCAACCTGGTGGCCGGTCAGGTTCGCGACGCCATGGTCGACTCGCACAACGATATTGTGCAGGCGACCGTACAACACGGCATCAACAATGTCGTGACCGGCTATTTCGGTGTCATCGCGGCGCAGAACTATGCGGCCGAACTGGTTGGCGCGGCATTCAACACACCCATCGGCGCAGTCTCGATGGATCTGACGCAAGCCAATGCGCAGATCCCCGGCGAGCGGTATGTCAACGGACAGAGCTTTCGGATTAGCTACAGCAAGCAGCTGGCGGATACGAACAGCGACATCGCAGTTGCCGCTTACCAATATTCTTCGCGTGGCTTCTGGTCGCTCAACGATACGCTGCTTGCACGTCAGCAGAGTGGCTACAAGACCACGGCAGACTTTCTGGCTTCGGGACAGGGTCCGTTTATGCCGACTCTCCTCGATCGCCAACGCAACCAGCTGCAGGTCACGTTCAATCAAGGCCTGGGCGACACCGGCGGCAACATCTACCTGGTGGGTTCGGCGCTTAACTACTGGAACCGTAGCGGAGTTACCGGACAGGCCCAGCTCGGCTACAGCAACGCCGTGCACGTGGCAGGTGTCAATCTGACTTACAGCGTGTCGGCGTCGCGGCAGCGTGATGCGGATTCCGGTCGGATGACAAACCAGGTTTTCGCAAGCCTCACGATGCCGTTGGGCAGGAGCGCGCATGCGCCAACGCTATCGTTCAATGCCTCACATGTGGACGGCTCCGGTACGACGGAGCAAGCCAGTCTGACCGGCTCGGCAGGCGTGGACAATCAGTTCTCCTACGGCGTGAATGCCGGACATGATCCGGGTAACTCTTACGGTGGTGTGAACGGCCAGTACCGCAGCCCGTATACGACACTGTCCGCAAGCGCGAGCAGCGGCAATGGGTATTCGCAGGCGTCGGCAGGACTGTCAGGTGCGATCGTTGCGCATCCCGGCGGCATCACCTTGGCCAACGCCCTGGGCGACACGGTCGGCATCGTCGAAGCGAAAGATGCCACTGGCGCACGTATCGAAAACTGGCCCGGCGTGCGCGTCGATGGTCGCGGATACGCGGTGATTCCGTACTTGACGCCGTATCGCATCAACAACATTGGGCTGGATCCCAAGGGCATCCCGCTCGACGTCGAAATGGATACGACGGGCCAGCAGGTCGCGCCCTACGCCGGCTCGGTGGTGATGATGAAATTCGGCACGGTCAGCGGCCGTGCGGCGATCTTCTCGCTGCGTCGCCTGGATGGCACGGCACTGCCGTTCGGTGCGGACGTGCTGGACGACAAAGGCAGCACCGTCAGCGCCATCGGACAAGGTGGCCGCGTCTATCTGCGTGGGCTGCCCGAAGCGGGCACGTTCACGGTCAGCTGGGGCAGTGAGCCCACGGATCGCTGCACGTTTGAGTTCCGCCTGCCGCCTAAAAACAAGGCAGGCCTTTACAGCACGCTCGACGCGACCTGCTACAGCCTGGCGGAGGCGTCGGTTTCGGCCAGCGCGAAGTTGCGCGGCAAGTTAGTGAGTCCAACAGCCGCGAAAGCTCCGGCCTCCGAAGATCCCGCAAAACCATTGTTGAAGCGTGGCGACGACCTTGGGCAGCTTAAGCAGACGGAACTGCCGTGAGGCTTTTGCCTGAGGCGGCGTGACCATTCATGAGCGAAATACGGAGAACAAAAATGTCCATCAAAACCAGGAAAGCCGTGCGGGTCTCCCTGTCGCGAGCTTTGTTTTGCCTGCTGATCTTGCTGCCGATGAGCGCGGCCATGGCCGCTTCAAAATCGGCGCCAAAACCAAACCCGTTCCTGCAGAACCCCGCGCAACCGGGCCCGGCGGGGCCCTATACGACACAAAATGGTGTAGCACCCCAAGGCGTGGCGGCTGTGGCAGTACAGAACGCGGGTGACGCCGCTAGCGCGAGCACCAGCAAGCTCAGTTCAAGCGCCAGCGCCAACAGTGCGAACCCGCGGCGCGGAACGCCACAACAAGCCGGCAGCGGCGGCGGCCTGTGATGTCTGGTACGAAGGACAACTCAATGAAACAGTTACCCGGACATGGATTTCGGATAGCTCTCCAGCGCGTGTTGGCGCTGATACCTCTTTTGCTATGCATGATCCTGTGCATGCCAAATCAGGCGCGGGCTGGATGCACCCTGGGCACTACGGCCGTACTGAACTTCTCGTTGCCGGCAACCGTCACCATTCCGCGGGATTCGCCGTTGGGTACGGTGATTACCTCGGGTGTCACGACAACGCCCCCATACAGCCAAGCCGCTCCCTGGGGGGTCACTTGCAACGCGGCCACTACGTATTCCGAAAGCAATATGTATGGCAGCAATGCACCGACCACCAGCCACATCATCCCTACCGCCATACCGGGCATTGGCTATCAGCTGTATATCTCCTCTCTGGGGAAATATTATGACGTGCTCGCGCCGACCAGCCTGCCACTTAGCTCGTTCAGTGCCGGTGGTTCCACCGGATGCGCGGCAACGCCGTGTTACCTGATACTGGGTGGGGCGAGTCTCAGCATCCAGCTGCGACTTGTGGTGACCGGCCCGATCACGGGCACCAAAACGATCCCCGCGACGGACCTGTATCAGCTCGTCATCGGCGGCCTGCTGGCCACCGATGTAAGGCTTGCCAACAGCACCCAAATCGTGGGCCAAACCTGCGTCGTCAACACGCCATCGATTACGGTGCCATTGGGAGCTATTAAATCCAGCGTTTTTACTGGCGTTGGCACGACTTCGACAGCCGTTCCGTTCACTATCGGCCTCAATTGCTCCGGTGTTGCCGCAAACGTCGGGGTCACGTTTACCGATAGCAACAGTGTGGGCAATACAACCAATATCCTGACTATCCAGTCCGCCACGAGCCCCGCCAACGCGACGGGTATAGGTATCAAGATCGCACCGGGTGGAAGTTTGCCGGGAGCCGGTACGGCTGTCAGTTATGGCCCCGATGCGTCAGTCGCCGGCAATCTCCATCAGATCATGCTCGGCTCGTCCGGCAGCCTGCCGACGAGCCTGCCCTTTACGGCGCAGTACACCGCAACTGCATCGAACGTGACGCCCGGTCCGGCCAATGGCGTGGCCACGTTCACGATGTCCTATCAATAGAAGCCGATGTGCGCGTTCGATTCGCGTTGCACCGGCATGACGCTGCCAAAAATGCAGCGGATCAAAGTGAAGACTCGGGGGTAGTAGCAGTAGTGGTGAGCCACAACGTAAAAGACATAAATGCTATTAACCCAATTGAGGAAAGAACATGAAGAAGATCGAACGCGAAGTGCTGGCAACCATTCCGATGGCGGCGGGTTGCTGCGGCAAGAGCTGTCACAACGGCGACGACGGCGGCGGCGGTATCTAAAGCTACGCGACCATGGATGCACATGTGGAGCGACATCTCTACAAATCAAAAGTCGCATTGGACAGATTAGGGAAGCGAAGCCGCAGGGATCGTGGCTGTAGCAAGTGGTAGGAAGTACAGCTGTAAAAAAACATCAACGTTGTTAACTTAACTCAAGGAAAGAACATGAAGAAGATCGAGCGCGAAGTGTTGGCAGCCATCCCGGCCGCTGCCGGCGCGTCCATCAAGGACGGCGGCAACAATAACAACGACAGCATCGTCGTCAATCCGGGCACGGGCGGCGGCATTTAAAATCTGCTGGCAATAAGGATAGGTGGCCATGGCCCAGGCCATGGCCATTTATCTCGTGTCCTGCGCTTGGTTGTACGCGAGTCAAAAAAAGACACGGCAATGTGCGCTGCTTGCACTGGCAAATAACGACGGGCAATGCGCAGCGCGTTGCAATAATCCAGAAGTCCTTCTTTGCAGACTCCTGACGCTGACGATCTGTCGAGGCAAGTTCGCACCGTGCGGGGACATGCATTTCACTGGGGTGCCGTTGCATGGGCAGCCCCCAGTCGCCTGTCCGTAGACATGGACGCAGTGTGCGTTGTCCAAACGGGGGCGCGCATTTGGAGCAACGTTCTTGCAACTCAAAAGTCTTCCCCAATTCAGGGATATCGGATGGCGTTGGATCGCCTACGCAACATCGTGTGCCCTGATCGTAGCGGCCGTGTTTGCGTGCTTCCACGAAGTGGAGCTTAAGCAGGATGTGTCTTGCGAGATCGTTTCATGGTCGCAGGTCAAGGTCCAGGGACTCCGCGGACAAGTCTCAGCTGTTTACGCGCATCCGTCCGACCGGGTGAAACGCGGAGCGCCGCTGTTCCAGTTGACGCGTGATCTGGCACTTCCGAGCGACGACCTGCAGCCTGCACATTCGGCAGGACAGCCTTATCCGAACGTGACGATTTACGCGCCACAAGCAGGCGTGGTGATCTTCTCCGGCCTGCGCGCTGGACGCATGCTTGATACGGGCGAAGTAGCACAGATCATCGATACCGATCCGGGGCAGCCGTTGACCGTCGCCCTGCGCATTCCCTCGCGGCAACGCGGGTTCGTCAAGCCTGGTCAACTCATTCATATCAAGCTCGATGCGTTTCCGTACGCGAGATTCGGCACGTACGCTGCACGGATCGAGTCGATTTCCGGTACCACCCTGGGCGTGCCCAACGGATCCCACGCGCTCGCGGTCGGTTACGAACAGGGCAATGACTACCGGGCCCTGGCAACACTGCGCGGCAAGACGTTCGATGTCGGCCGGGAGTCATTTCAGATGTTTCCAGGTATGCGGGGAACGGCAAGCATCGTGGTCGAGCGACGCACCATCGCCGAGTGGGTACTCGCCCCGCTCTTTCGCATGATCAGGGGCTAAGCCATGCGTGTCATCTATCAGAACGAAGTGGCCGAGTGCGGCTATGCCTGTCTGGCGATGGTGCTGAGCCATCACGGACGCGCGACGGAGCCACGCGAGATTTCGGCGTTCCGGCCGATTTCTGCGAACGGTCTGTCAATGACGGACCTGCTCGATGTGGCGCTCGAGTTCGGTTTGTCGGTGCAGGCATATCAATTTGGTGCGGCGGATCTCGCCGAGATCAAGACCGGCTCGATCCTGCACTTTGGCGGCTCGCATTATGTGGTCTTCGAGAAATGCACACGCGGCTATGTTCGGTTGCTTGATCCGGCGGCCGGACGTCGCCGGATGGCGATGGACACCTTCCTGAAAAACGTGTCCGGTTATCTTCTCGAATTCGCACCTACGCTCGATCTTCCGCAGATACGCGCTCGTTCGCGGGTACCCGCTGCGCTGGCGCGCGTGCGAATGCTGTGCCCCCAGCTGCACCGACAAATCGGTAAGGTGATGTTTGTCGCGCTGGCCGGACAGTTCGCCATATTGGCGATGCCCTACTTCGGTCGCCTGGTTCTGGATTACGTCGTTTCTTCGGACAACCAGAATTTGCTCAATGTGCTTACGTTGACGTTCGCGGGGATCTTCCTCGCCGGCACGTTCAGCCAGTACGCGCAGACCTATCTGACCGAGCTCGTTTACGGACTGGTATGCGTGAACGTGCGTGAGGGGCTGGTCAGTCATTTGCTGCGCAACCCCATCGCCTTCTTCGAAAAGCGCAACGTGGGTGATCTCTTTACACGAGTCAAATCCCAGGATGAGATCAGCACGCATGCCGTGAAAACCACGATTACGACGGGCGTCGATCTGACGGTTGCCGTGTTGGCGCTGATTCTGATGCTCTTGCAAAGCCCGCGATTGACGGTAGTGGCATTGGCGATTTTCGGCTTTTACGTGCTGGTGGCGGTAGCGCTGTTCCTTCGCATGCTGGATGCGCGCATTTTGCTGATGCAGGAGGCGGCACGTTGCGACAACGTGCTTATCGAAACCATCCGCGCCGCGCCACAGATCAAGCTTTCATCCGGAGAAATTCGCCGGGTCTCGTCCTACATGGTGATCTTCAAGGGCTATGTGTCCACGCTCGTGCGTGACTCCAAGTTGCTGGCCACACGCGATGCCGTGCTGAAGCTCACGACCTATGCCGACCTGATCGCCGTCACCTGGCTCGCCGCCGGCCTGATGTTGAAAGGGAGCATCTCGGTTGGCGTGTTCTACTCCTTCATGATCTACAAGACGCTGGCGACGGACCGCCTTGCGCGCTCGGTCAACGCGCTTATCGCGTACTTCATGCTGGAGGTGCCCGCGACGCGGGTGGAGGATATCGTAGAGTGCGCAGGGGAGCGCTACACACCGATGGCCGAGCGGCAAAAGGCCGTCGAAGTGAAGGCGTTCGAGAAAATCGAGATGCGCAACGTATCGTTCCGTTACGGGGTGTCCGACCAGCCGGTACTGAACCATGCGAGCCTCGATGTCTGCCGGGGCGACAAGATCGTCATTGTCGGCCCCTCCGGCAGCGGAAAGACCACGCTGTTCAAACTGCTGGGTGCCGCCGAACCATTGCAACGTGGCGAGATCCTGCTCAATGGCATCGCGTGGCCAAACCTGACGGTGGATGAAATTCGGCGTCATGCGGCACAGATGCGTCAGGGTGACATCCTCCTGCACGGTTCCATTGCGGACAATATCTCGCTTTTTGCCGCGTCTGAGGCAGACGACGAGCGCGTCAATCAGATGCTGAACGACGTGGGACTTCTCGCCGATGTCATGCGTATGCCGATGCGGACACGTACCATAATTAGCGAAACCATCGCGAATATCTCCGCGGGACAACGACAGCGCCTGTTGCTGGCACGCGCGCTTTATCAGAGCCGCGAACTGCTGTTGCTGGACGAGCCAACGTCGAATCTGGATGCGGCATCGGTGTTGCGCATCTCGGATCTGCTGCAGGGCCTCGATCGCACGGTTGTCGTCATCACTCACGATATGGCGCTCGCTTCGGCGTTCGATCGGCGCTACCGACTGGTTGACGGCACACTGCTGCCGGACGCACCGGTCCGCGATGCCGCTTAGGATGGATACCGGGAGCATGCGGTCATGAGCCTGTGGAACAGTTTTCGCCGGCTGCCGAGTCGGTTGTTGAAATGGCTGCAGTATCGAAAATTCCAGTGGTATAGCGCGTGGCTCCGCAGCCTGTCGCTGCCATCCGTTGCGCGATGGGCGACGGTGAGTTGGTGCGTCAGAAGCGTGTTCGATTCACGCTTGCGCTGGAATGGCATCATTCGCTATGAGATGGGATGTGACACGGTGTCGCTCACGCGCGCCGATGCGCTCAGCGCGATGACGGGCGGCATGTTGGAGACTCTGCTCGATCGGCGCCTGTATCTGGGCAGAAAGGCGCGCCCGAATGAGGCGTGGCACGATTTGCGCGAAGTGGCACTGCGGCTGGCACAGCAGATCGAACAGCTGCGTAGCCAATATCCGGCGCGCCCGATCATTCTTTCGCCGTTTCATTACGTATCGCAGTACGCGTGTGCCTACGTCGTGGACGAGGTGCGCAAGGCGCTGCGCCTGGATTCGCTGTCGGTAGTATCCGGCGTGCCGCAAGACCGATACGGCGTAGACGCGACGGTTATGCCGCACCTGGTGCCGTTGCACACCGGCGAGACGGTAGGGCGCAACAGCCTCGGTCTCAAAGTGGTGCGTGCCTTGCGCCATGATCGCGTCGTCGTGCTGTTTGCCGACCTACCCCCATACACCATGCGCAAGTTTCCGATGGAGACGGTGGGCGTTTCGATCCTTGGGCGCCCCAGCCGCATTCATCGGGGTGCATTCAGCATTGGCGCGCACATGGACGCGCTCTTACTGCCGTTTTATCTGAAGTTTTCGCATGGCAGGTTTGATGCCCACGTGTTCGACGCGATCTCACTGGCGTCTTCCGAGGCGCCGCAACAGGTAGCGGACTGCATAAGTAGTGCGCTGACCAGCAACTACCCGCATTGGCTCATGGCGGGGTATCCGCCGATGTATGGGTTTGCGTGTGCCAAATAGCGCCAGATGCTTAGACGGCCGTATCTCAGGTTGGCAACAGATGCCGTCCGAAATCCGCTGCCGATTGCGGCAAGCCAAACAAAAAGCCTTGCAGCAGGGAGCAGCCGGCGCGGCGCAGATGTTCGGCTTGCTCGCGTGTCTCCACGCCTTCGGCGACCACACTCATGCCCAGCCCGCGGGCCATGGTGATGATCGCGTCGGTGATGGCGGCGTTGTCGGCGTCGGTGGTGATATCGCGCACAAAGACGCGATCGATCTTCAGCGCATCGATGGGGAAATACTTGAGGTACGAGAGGCTGCAGTAGCCGGTGCCGAAGTCGTCCAGCGCCAGACTCACACCCAGCTCTTTGATACGTTGCATCAGTGCGCGGCTCTGGTCGCCGGCAGACATCACCATGCGCTCGGTCAGCTCCAGCTCGATCAGTGAAGGTGGCAACTGCGCCTCCTGCAGCGCCGCCTGCAGTGCGTCGTGGAAGCTGGCGTGCTGGAACTGTGGTGCGGACACGTTTACCGCGACCGCAATGGAACGCCCCGCACGATGCCACTCGCCTGCCTGGCGGCAGGCCTCGCGCATGACCCATTCGCCGACCGGCACAATCAGGCCGGTTTCTTCGGCCACCGGGATGAACTCGTCCGGGGTATAGACATCGCGGCCTTCGATCTGCCAGCGCAGCAGAGCCTCGGCGCCGACGACGGCACCACTATGCGCGTCAACTTTGGGCTGGTAGTGCAACCGCAGTTCACCGCGCAGCAGCGCCTTGCGCAGATCCTGTTCTATGCGCAGCCGTGCGGCGGGGCGCTCACTCATCGATGGGGTGAAGAAGCGATAGCCATTGCGGCCCTGCATCTTCACCTCGTACATCGCCACGTCGGCATGGCGCAGCATCGCCTCGGCATCGTGCGCGTCCTCGGGGAACACGCTGATACCGACGCTGAAATTGATCGTCAGCTCGGCCAGCTTGCCGGCACTGGAATTCTGCCAGCGGCGCATCAGCTGCTCGCACAGCTGGCTGGCGCCGGTGCGTCCATCCACGTGCGAAAGCAGCACCACGAACTCATCGCCGCCCACGCGGCTGACAGTGTCCTCGTTGCGCATATTGCTGCGCAGGTGCTGGGCGAATGCGCGCAGCAGGGCGTCGCCAGCGGCGTGCCCCAGCGAGTCGTTGACCTGCTTGAAATGATCGATATCGATATGCAGCAATGCCGCCTGGTCGTGCCGTCGCGTGGCCGCCCCCAGCACCTGCTCCAGGCGCGTTTGCAGCAGGCTGCGGTTGGGCAGGCCGGTCAGCGTGTCGTGCTGCGCCAGATGCGCCATCTTCAACGCCAGTGTGCGCGTCTCGCTCACGTCGTGAAACACCAGCACGCCACCGATCACGCCGCCGGCATGATCGTGAATGGAAGCGGCAGAATCCTCGATCGGCGTCTCGAAGCCATTACGGTGCAGCAGCACTACGTCACCCTTCAGCTCGACAATGGCATCGCGTGTGATGGCGTCCAGTAGCGGGTTGTTCAGCGACTCGCGGGTGCGACTGTCGATGAGCTTGAATACCTCGCTCATGGGACGGCCGACGGCTTCGGCATGGCTCCAACCGGTCATCGCCTCGGCAATCGGGTTGAGCGAGGTCACCCGCTGCAGCAGGTCGGTGGTAATGACCGCGTCGCCGATCGAGCGCAGCGTCACCTCGGCTAGTTCGCGCTCGCGGAATAGCGCTTCCTCGTAGGCTTTTCGCTGGCTGATGTCCTGGATCTGCGCCACGGCGTGATAGGGCGTGCCGTCCGCGTCGCGCACCAGCGATACGCTGAGCTGGACGTGGACTGTGTGACCGTCGTGGTGGAAATAGCGCTTCTCCAGTTGATAGGTGTCGCGCTGGCCCTCCATCAGCTGGGTGGCCAGCTCGCGCGAGGCGGCGAGGTCGTCGGTGTGGGTGAGGTCGATGACCGACATCGACAGCAGTTCCTGCTCGCTGTAGCCCAGCATCTGGCACAGCGAACTGTTGACCCGCAGCAGGCGACCGGCAGGTGCTACCAGCGCCATGCCGATCGCGGCGTGTTGAAAGGCGCCGTAGAAGCGCTGCTCGCTTTCGCGCAGCTGGGTTTCCAGTGCGTGGCGCGCGGTGATGTCGATGAACACCGTGGATACGCCGCGCACCTGGCCGTCGGCATCGAAGTCGGGCTGGAAGTTGCCGTGCACGTAACGGCGGGCGGAGCCGCTGAACAACTCACCCTCGTACACCGCCGCTGCGCCAGCAAGGGCCTGCTCCAGGCAGGCGCCAGCGCGCTGCATGCTCCAGTCGTCAAGCACCTTGTCCACCGGACGGCCGATGATCCTCTGTGGATCGATGCCCAACCATGAAAGATGGGTGTCGTTGGCGAAGCGGAAGCACCGATCGCGATCGATATAGGTGATCAGCGCTGGTGCACCCTGCATCACATGTGCAGGCCAAGCGGCGGCGCCGCCGGTCGGAACGAACTTGCGATCGGTCTGCCGCATGTCTGCTGTTGCCGTCGGCGCTTCCTCGCGCCCTCCACGGCATCATGCGCCAAGTGAGGTCTGCTGTGGAGGCGGTGGGTCATCCAAAACTGGCTGCTGGATGCCGGGGTTCCTGCTCAAACTCAGTGCAGGGTTTCGATCGGTGCACCCAGCTGGCCGTCGGCATCCAGCACGATACGGCCCAATGCGTGCAGATCGGCGGCGATGCCATACCGATCGGCCAAGCCAGGCAGCATGGCGCCCAGCGCCTGCGAATGCAGCGGGTAGCCATGCGCCAGCACCCGTGCCCGCCCACCCTCGCCGCGCTGGGCCACGGTCACGGCGACCACGCCCAGCCCTGGCGCCTCGTGCGCATACAGCGTCGGCGCGCCATAGCCGGCCTCGGCGGGGGCGACGGTTTCCAGCAGGAAGCCGTCCGTAGGCACCCCTTCACCCTGCAGCAGCAACGGCAACTGGTGGGCATCGAGCAGGGCGGCGTACTGACGCAGCTCGAACACGATGCCGGCGAAATCGTGCGCGCGCTGGCTGGCTTCGCCGCTTTGTCCGCGCAGCCAGTCGGTCGGCGACTGCACTTCGACGCGGCCTTCGATGTAGCGCAGCCTCAGCCCACGCGCACTCATCGTTGATTCTTCGCGATAGGGCGTCAGCAGCGCGGCCTCCAGCAGTGTCCACAGCGGCGCCAGGTTGACGTGTTCGTATTGGACGCAGGTCAGCGCGAGCAGGTCGTTGCGGCTCAGATAACGTACGTGTTCCAGCGCAATGCCGAGCGTGCGCATAAGCCAGTCGCTGGTCAATGCGCCGGCTTCGCCACGGCCGACCAGGTGGATCTCCAGCTGCTCGGACAGCTCGGCGGCCAGCTCCGCCGGTGCCAGCAGGCTCAGCGGCAGCAGGCGCATCGGGCCGTCGGCAAAGATCGGCGATGGCTCCAGCGGCGGCGCCGGCATGCGGCCTTCGTGGCTGCCGAACGCGACTACGTTGTCCAGCTGGCCGCGCGGTACGCGTCGGGCCAGTTCATCCAGCGTTGTCCATACAGGGAAACCCGGTCGCAGCAATTCGACCGGGTCGAACAGCGCGCCGGCCAGCGCCAGCCGGGCCTGGCTCACCTGCGGCACCAGCGTCTGCAGATCGGCGGCGACGAGTTGCGCCAGCTGGGCTGCTTCATCGCGGCTCAAGCTCAAGCGTGGCGGTATTTCGCCTGCGACCCGTTCCAATGCCAACACAACGGGGAGGGCGAGCAGCGTTTGCGCTTCCACGGGCAGCCATTCCGAACGATAAAGAACTCCGATACTACCATTCATGGTTTTGGGCTTTCACCGCGCGGCATGGCGGGTTAGCCTTGGGAAACTTGAGTTCCGGACTGTTCTGACCATGGAAAACACGCACAAGCGCGTTGGGGTGATCGGCGGTGTGCGCATCCCGTTCTGCCGCAATAACACTGCCTACGCCGATGTTGGCAACTTCGGCATGTCGGTAAAGGTGCTTGGCGCGCTGGTCGAACGTTACGGTCTGCACGGCGTAGAGCTGGGCGAAGTGGTGATGGGCGCGGTGATCAAGCACTCCTCGGACTGGAACCTGGCGCGCGAAGCGCTGCTTAGCTCGGGGCTGGCATCGACTACGCCGGGCATTACCACGGCGCGCGCCTGCGGCACCTCGCTGGACAACGCGATCATCGTTGCCAACAAGATTGCCGCCGGGCAGATCGAGGCCGGCATCGCTGGCGGTTCGGACACCACCAGCGACGTGCCGATCGTCTTCAGCACGCGCCTGCGCAAGCGGTTGCTGGCGATGAACCGGGCAAAGGCACCGCTGGACAAGTTGAAGATCGCGCTGCGTGGCTTTTCCTTCAACGAGTTGAAACCCTCGTTCCCCGGTGTGGCTGAGCCGCGCACCGGCAAGTCGATGGGCGAGCACTGCGAGCAGATGGCAAGGGAATGGCACATCGCACGCGAAGCGCAGGATCAGCTCGCTTTGGACAGCCATCACAAGTTGGCTGCCGCTTACGACGCAGGGTTTTTTGATGATCTGCTGGTGCCCTTCCGTGGGCTGAAACGCGACGGTTTCCTGCGCCCGGATTCGAGCATGGAGAAACTGGCCACGCTGAAGCCGGCATTCGACAAGATCTCTGGCCACGGCACGCTGACTGCCGGCAATTCCACCGGTCTGTCGGATGGGGCGGCTGCGGTGCTGCTGGCCAGCGACGAATGGGCGGCCACGCGCGGCCTGAAGATTCAGGCGTATCTGCGTGACGCCGAAGTTGCCGCGGTGGATTTCGTCCACGGCGAGGGCCTGCTGATGGCGCCGACCATCGCCGTGCCGCGCATGCTCGCGCGCAACGGCCTGACCCTGCAGGATTTCGACTACTACGAAATCCACGAAGCGTTTGCTGCCCAGGTGCTGTGCACGTTGCGCGCGTGGGAGTCGCCCGAGTACTGCAAAAACCGACTTGGCCTCGATGCGCCGCTCGGCACGATCGATCCGGCCAAACTCAACGTGCATGGCTCAAGCCTTGCGGCGGGTCATCCGTTTGCCGCCACGGGAGCGCGGATCATCGCCACCCTGGCCAAACTGCTGGAGCAAAAGGGCTCGGGCCGCGGCCTGATCTCTATCTGCACTGCCGGTGGCATGGGCGTTACGGCGATTCTCGAACGGCCGTAAACGTGTCGCGGGCTCTTGGAGTCTGTTCAAAATCTCTTGCGAGCATCGAGTAAGGGGCTCACGCCAAGCCCCGAGTGGGGCCAACCGCCTTGCTCCTCCCCCTGCTTGCAGGAGGAGGTTGGGAGGGGGTGAAGCTTTTGATCTTCTGGACGAAGAGCAACCCCACCCCAACCTACGCGGCTGTGCCGAGGGGTATGAGCAAGGCCGTTGGCTTCACTGGCGGCGTGCAAGAGATCATCAACAGGCTCTTAGAGAACGCCGGTGACGCCTGCCCCGAATGCGGTAATAAACAGCGTATAGAGCAACTTCGGCGACGCCGCTGTATCGGGAAAATCACCGGCCGGTTCGTAGCAGGCGAAGAAGCCCGGATCGCTGACCCGCATCGGACGACAATCGGGTTTGAGCTGGTAGCTGGTGCCGTAGCGGAATGGCCACAGATCGAACAGCGGCAGCTTCTCGAAAACGCCGCCAATCGCCTGATTGATGTCGGTCAGCACGGGTACCCCCGACTGCCGCGGAGCGATCACCCAGGCGTTTTCCGGTTGCGTATCGCGCATGATGCTCTGGCGTAGCTGGTTGGCGAAACGCTGGTCGTAGACGATCACGCCTGCCTCGGTATTGTAGTGATCCGAGCGTGGATCAAAGTTGTGCGAGCCGACCATCGCGATGCTGTCGTCGATCACGATCGATTTGGCATGCAGGCCGAAACGTCGGCCTTCGCTGAGCAGCGGCGCCGGCCGCCGACCCTTGCCCTGACTGCCGAGCAGGCCGCGGGTCTCGGTGTGGACGAAGCGGTTGGATGAATCGCGTTGCTCGACATTGCTGCCGGACGGGCCGCTATCGTCTGGTTCTGCGGATGGCGCGCTGGCGGATTCGACGCTGGTCGAGTCCATGCTGGCATAAGCATTGGCCTCGGCCGGTCCCGGTGCATGCGGCTTCATTTCGTATATCTCGAAGCCGTAGTCCTTCAGGTAGAGCTTGCGGTGCTTGTACGACAGCGCATACACCGCGAACGCGTCGGTCGAGGCGAGCGAATTGGTGGAAACCACGATCCGAGGTGCCGAGGTCTCTTTGTGCAGTCGCGCGAAGATCCCCCGCGCGCGCCGGCTCATCACCAGATATGGTGTTTGCAGGACGACTTCCTGGCGTGCGCCAGCCACCATCTGCATCACATGCTGGGTGAATTGGAGCGCATTGCGTTTCTGCGGTTTGTCGGTCTTCGCTGGCAGGTCGCTGAAGAACTCCACCGTGCCGGTGCGGATGCTGTCGTCGAGCACGTGCAGTCGCAGCCAGCCCACATCGTCGGCCTCCTGCTGCACGCGAGCCACACGCTGGGCGTGTACGTAACTGGGCGCCGGCCAATCGGGCTGCGCCGGATGCGCGATGATGTAACGGTCGACATCATGCAGCTCGGTCAGTGGCACCGAGCGCTTGTGCCGCCAGAACAGCTCGAAGCTGTCGGCCATCGCCTGCGCCGTTGGGCCACCAACCAGCACGTCGCGATCGACATAGTCGAAATCGTCGTCCCAGTCGAAGTATCGGTTCTGGTAGTTGCGACCGCCGGTGATGCCGATGCTGTCATCCACCAGCAACAACTTGTTGTGCATGCGCTGGTTGAACTTGAAGAAGCAGCAGGCAAGGCCGGCAACCCATTGCAACGAGGAGGTATGTGCGTCGCGGAAGGTCGGGTTGTACAGCCGAACTTCCAGATTGGGGCTGATCCGCGCGAGCCGGTTGAGCAATGCCATGTCGTCAAATGAGGACAGCTGGTCGGCAAGGATGCGCACTTTCACTCCGCGCCGCGCTGCCAGCACGAGCTCGTTCAGCACCAGCTGGCCAGCGTCGTCCTCGTCCCATATGTAGGTCTGCACGTCGATCGAACGACGTGCAGCACGAATCAGGCTCAGCCGCGCCACCATCGCCGCTTCGCTGTCGTTGAGCAGGCTGACCACGTGCACCGGTTGCTGGGCTGTGGATGCCGCCATCGCATCGAGCGCCGCATCCAGCAGCGGCGATGGCGCGGCGCAATGGTCGTCGCGGTCGCAACTCGCGCTGTGGTCGGTTGTCGCGGCGACCACCGCATCGGCGCGCTGAACCTGCGCACGCGACGTCACGCAGCCTTGCAGCAGCAGGATGGCGATGAACAGATTGAGCAGGGCAAGCAGGCGCAAAGGCATGCGCCACATCATACGGGCACGACTCTGAGCCGGTTCACGATTTCAGTCCGATGCGTTGTCGAGTGCGATCGACAGACCCAGTTCCACATGATTCGACAGGGCCGTCCGGTGACTGCTCATGCCGAATGCGCTACGCGATACGGAGCCGCGCGCTTCGATCAGACAAGTGGGAGCGGTGATCGTCGTGCAGGTTGCGGGCAGCAGTTCAAATTCGACCGGAAGAGTGATGCCGCGCAAGGTCAATTGGCCGTCCAGCTCACCGCCGGAGGTCAGCTTGGTGAGTGGTACGGGATCGGACAGGAAGCGAATGGTCGGGTAATGCGCTGCATCGAAAAACTCCGGTGCCAGCACCCAGCGACGGAGGCGGTCGGAGTCCATCGCGACGCTGTTTACGGTGATGCGTGCGTCGATGATTGCCTGGCCGTGTGGATCCAGCTTCACCTCGCCGACGATGAGCGCGAAGCGCCCGCTGATGGTTCGCAGCCACAATAGGCGTACGCCGAATGTGGCCTGCGTGCGGGTGGAGTCGATGCGGTAATCGGTGGATCGCGCCGCAGGCGCGGGGAGCACCAGACCTGCGATCAGAAGTGCGGTGACTGCAAGCTTCACGGCGACCAGAATGCGTCCAGCCGGGCGTTGCCTGGTTCGAGTGCGCCGTTCAGGTGCAGCACGGCCAATGCACCGGGCGGCATGCCACGGAATTCGTCGGAGCGGCCTTCGACGAGCAGCGCGACCAGCCGCTCGATGCCGGGGTTGTGGCCAACCAGCATCACGGTCTCGGCGTCGCTGTGCTGGTCGAGCAGCGCCAGCAGTTCGCCAGGGGAGGCGTCATAGATTTCCGCAGCGATCTGCGGAACCGGGGCCGAAGCCATCGCAGCCAGTGCCAGCCTGGCAGTTTCGTCGGTGCGTCGGGTGGGCGAACACAGCACGCGGTCAGGCCGGCTCCCGTGTGCGGCCAGCCAGAGCCCGGCCGCCTGCGCTTCCTGCTCACCGCGAGCGCTCAATGGGCGTTGCTGGTCATCGTCGGCATGTTCTATCGGCACGGCTTCGGCGTGTCGCAACAGGATCAATTCGTGCATGGGGGGACTCCGGTGGGTGTTGTCGCGACAGCGGTTTTACAAGTGCAGGGTTTCAGCAGTGCGGGGGTTTAACCAGCATGGCAGTTTCAGTGTTGACGCTTGATCCAGCGCAGTAATGCTTTCCAATCCTCCTGGTGGCTGCGGACCTGTTCGGACTGGTAATCGAAGATGCCCTTGCCCAGCGCGCTGAGCAGCACATAGGCCTGGCTATCGCGCAATTGCCCAGCGATGGGGAACGGTGACTGTTCGGCAAGCTGGGCGACGGCGTCCTGGCTGGCGTGGGTCCACGGCTTGAGCCGGTTGGCGACCAGCGCGACGGGCAGCTTGCCGCGGCGGATGCGACTGATCTGCTGCAGCTCCTTGATGAAATGGAGCGTGGCGTGCAGATCGAACGACGACGGAAGCACCGGTACCAGCAGCACGCTGGCCTGTTCCAGGTAAGGTTCCAGCTCGCGTTCGCCTGAGCCGGCGGGAGTATCGATCAGCAACTGCTGGGTATCGGGTGGCAGTCGCTGCAGCACCTTGCGACCACCTTCCAGCGCCAGCACGCCGGGTACGTTGTCCGGCCGCAGGGTGGCCCAGCGAAAGCTGGAGCCCTGTCGATCGGCATCAATGATGGCGGTGTGCTGGCCGGCCTGTGCCCAGTGCGACGCTAGCTGGGTCACCAACGTACTCTTGCCACAACCACCTTTGCTGCTTGCTACCAGCGTCGTAAGCATCAACAGATCCTTGCCGCGGAAGGTGATCCAAGCCTACACGGCTGCGGATGCGCCGCAAAGGTGTGTGCAACCGGTTTGGACGGGCTATCTCAATCGGGCTGGTGCGGCTTCCAGTCGGCTGGCGCGTCGGTCGGGATCTTGCTGTCACGCAATGCCGCCAGCAGCAGGCTCATCTCGGTGCCGCCGCTGGTCGCCAGCAGCAGCAGGTGGTTCGCCAGGGCTGCGTCGTTCTGCGCGCGCGCCGACAGTTCGGAGAAGTTTTGCACTTGCCAGATCAGGTTGAGCCGCGCGTGCTTGGCGTCCTGCTGCTGCGCCGGATCATCCGCCAGCACTTCACGCAGATGCAGGCCGAGCGAGCGAGCCAAGGGGCTGGAACCCCATTCGAGGATCTTGCCCAGGTTCAGGCAGTCGGCCTTGATCGATGCATCGCTGCCGGCGTTCTCGCACAGCTTGGCAGTGACTTGCAGGCCTGGCCGAGGCTGGGTGCTGGCCAGACCAAACACCATGACCGCCTGCACTCCGGTCGCACCGGCGGCGTGCGCCGGGTCAATCGTGTCGGCGGGCGGCGGCAGCATGCTGACTGCATCGGCCAGCGCCTTCAGGCTGACGCCGGCGTAGTCGTCATACAGCTTGGCGCCAGCGGCTTTCGCCAGGTCAGCGCGCGCTTCATCGGACTTCATGTTGCGGGTGTCTTCACCGAGCTTGAGCATCCACACCGCGGCGTTGTCCGGCGCCTGCGTCACCAGCTGATCCACGGCGCCGGGATTGGGGCAGGCATCGGCCTTGGCGTCACAATCCGCCAGGCGGACCCAGGTCACCGCGGGTCCGGCATCATCGGCATGCGACGCGCGCTGGATCAGTACATGGAAAGTGGCGAACTTCGGCTGGTCGGCCAACGGCCGCGCATACAGGGCAGCGCCGAGCAACGGCAGCGCGTCGGCACGCAGCGCCAGCACACTGACCAGATCACGTTGGAGTCCCAGCAAGGCCTTGTCGCGGGTCGCGGCCGTGGTCTTGCTGGCGGCGTTCGGCTGGCCACTGGGAGGGCCGGCGAATACCGGTGTGGCGACGAGCGACAAGGCGCAGGTCAACAAACTGAGGTAGTGCAGTCCACGCATGATCGGCTTCCGTCCACATTCAAAGCGCCGAGCATACCTCCCGTGCATTAAGCTCGGCTGATTCAGGTGTCTGCGTAATTGTTAACGGGCTCTCGGCGCGAAGCCGGTAGGATGGCCGCTTCCGGCGCGAAACCGCGCCACCTTGGACTGGTTCGGGAGACTCATTAGTGGATCATTTTTCGACATTTGCTTCAGGCGCGCCCTGGTTTGTCGGCTGGGGCACGCTGGCACTGATCAATGCGGCGCTGGCCCAGGGCAAAAACCGTAGCGGGCTGCTGTGGTTCCTGCTGTCACTGCCGTTCGGGCCGGTCGCCACGCTGCTGCTGGTCTTGCTGCCCAAGGTGCGAAACAAGCTGTTTTAGCCGGAATCCGCTCCAGTGCGCGAACCTGCGGCGCATTCGATGCCCTGGCCATCGCGCAGGGCACTTCGGCGGGCGTGGCTTATTCGCCCAGCGCTTCGCGCATGAATTCCGGCTGCGCCAGTGCGGCGCGGTGGATATCGGCGTTGTAGTAGCGGGTCGCGAAACTCTTGCTGATCGCACCGCGTTCGCGGAAACCGGACAGGTCGCCGCCCTTGCGCACCATCGTGCAGCTCCACCAGCCGGTCGGATAGCACGGCTGCGGAAACGGCAATGTGCGCACCGCGGAGAAACCGGACGTACGCATGGCCGAGCGCATCGACTTGATCAGGTCCAGATGCGCGAGCGGCGACTCGCTCTGCTGCACCAGGATGCCGCCATGGCGCAGTGCCTTGTAGCAGCTGCCGTAAAACGCCGCGTTGAACAGGCCCTCGGCCGGGCCAACCGGATCGGTCGAATCGACGATGATCAGGTCCAGCGACTCCGGCTCCGCTTCGGCCATGTACTTGATGCCGTCAATGAACAGCAGCTCGGCGCGGGGGTCGTTGTTCGCCTCGCACAATTCCGGGAAGTACTGCTCGGCCAGGCGGGTTACGCGCTCGTCGATCTCGACCTGCACCGCGGATTCGACTTCTTCATGCTTGAGCACCTCGCGCAGCGTGCCGCAGTCACCGCCGCCGATGATCACCACGCGCTTGGCACGCGCATGGGTGAACAGCGCCGGGTGGGTCATCATCTCGTGATACAGGAAGTTGTCGCGCGTGGTCAGCATCACGCAGCCATCGATCACCATCAGGTTGCCCCAGTCGGTGGTCTTGTAGATCTCGATGGTCTGGAATGGCGTCTTTTCCGCGTGCAGCAGTTGCTCGGTGCGGAAACCGATGGAGGAGCCGGAAGCCTGGTGGGCTTCGGTGAACCAGCTGAGCTGCTGCGACATGGTGGGCGTTCCTGGCGAACCGGGGTGAGAGATAAAGACCGCGAATTATAGCTGCAACCGGGGTAAACGTCCTGACGGCCGCCCCGGAGTCTGAAGGCCAGCCATGCGCATATCGTCACAGGTGACTATTACAATGGCGCCCTGGCAACGCCGGCGCAGTGCGCCAGCAGCCAACAAGTCCGATCGGCCCCGCGGCGTGCGAGGCTTCCGGTCGCTCGGACTTCGTGCTCTCCCGAGCAGACCGTCAAGGCTCGCCGCTGCGACTTTCATCATCCGTTGGTAAAAGGAGCAACGCTGGTGGCGAAGCATTGGAATACCGATCAGGCGCGGCATACCTACGCCGTTCCACACTGGGGCGACGGTTACGTCGATGTCGACGTGGCAGGTCATATCGTGATGCGCCCGCACGGCGCCAGCGGGCCGGCGTTGTCGCTGCCCGGGATTGTCGATCGCGCGCGCGCCGAGGGTTTGCGACTGCCGCTGCTGGTGCGCTTTCCGGACATCCTGGCCGACCGTCTGACGCGGCTGCAGGAGGCCTTTGCCAAGGCAACCGGCGAATGGAACTACGCGGGCGGCTATACGGCGATCTATCCGATCAAGGTGAATCAGCAGCGTGGTGTGGTCGGTGAGCTGGTGGCGGCCGGAACCCACGGCTTCGGTCTGGAAGCAGGCTCCAAGCCGGAGCTGATGGCGGTGCTGGCGATGGCGCGGCCCGGTTCCATCGTGATCTGCAACGGCTACAAGGATCGCGAATACATTCGCCTCGCGCTGATCGGGCGCAAGCTTGGTCTGCGCGTGCACATCGTGATCGAGAAGCTGTCCGAACTGGACCATGTATTCAGCGAAGCGAAGGCGCTTGGCGTCGAGCCGCTGCTTGGCGTGCGCGTGCGGCTTGCCTCGATCGGCGCCGGCAAGTGGCAGAACACCGGCGGCGACAAAGGCAAGTTTGGCCTCTCGCCGAACCAGGTACTTACCCTGATCCAGCGGCTGGATCAGGCCGGCCTCAAGCACACACTGAAGCTGCAGCACTTCCACATGGGCTCGCAGATTTCCAACGTGCGCGATATCGCCAACGGCATGCGCGAAGCGACGCGCTACTTCGTCGAACTGATCCGGATGGGCGTGCCGCTGGAGATCGTCGACGTCGGCGGCGGCCTCGGCGTGGACTACGAAGGCACGCGTTCGCGCAGCCACAACTCGATCAACTATTCGATCGAGCAGTACGCATCCACTATCGTGCAGTCACTGGCCGAGGCGGTCGAGGCCGAAGGCTTGCCCGCGCCGCATATCCTCACCGAGGCCGGTCGTGCGATGACGGCACATCACGCGGTGATGGTGGTCAACGTGACCGAGGTGGAGGAAGTGCCGGCCGGAGCGATTCCGCCGCCGTGTGCCGACGAGCCCGCCGTGCTGCGCCGGTTGCGTGAGACTTATGATGAACTCGGCCGCCGCCCTCCGCTGGAGCTGTTTCACGAGGCCCAGCATCATCTCAATGAAGGGCAGACGCTGTATGCGCTGGGCCAGCTCGCACTGGCCGATCGCGCGCGACTGGACGAAATGTATTACGCGATCACCAATGCCGTGCGTACGCGCCTGCTGCCAGCCGAGCGCTCGCACCGGCAGGCGCTGGACGAACTGGACGAGAAGCTGGTCGACAAGTACTTCGTCAATTTCTCGGTGTTCGAATCGGTGCCGGACATCTGGGCGATCGGACAGATCTTCCCCATCACGCCGATCGCGCGGCTCGATGAGGAGCCCACCCGCCGCGGCGTGATCGTGGATCTCACCTGTGACTCGGATGGCCGCATCGACCACTACGTCGATGCCGATGGCGTCGATGTGAGCCTGCCGCTGCACGCGCTGAATGAGGGTGAGAGCTACCGGCTCGGCATCTTCATGGTCGGCGCGTATCAGGAGACACTCGGCGATATCCACAACCTGTTCGGCGACACCGATGCAGTGAACGTGCGCGTGGCTGGCGACAGCTATGAGTTTGCGCACATCCGCCGCGGCGATACCACCGACCTGATGCTGGACTACGTCGGCTACGACCTTGACGCGTTGCGCGCTGCCTATGCCGAAAAGATGTCTGCTGCAGGCATCGTTGGCGATGAGGCCGCGCGGCTCGCCGAGTCGCTGCATCATGGGTTGATCGGCTACACCTATCTGGCGGAAACGCCCTGACCGTCCGTCGTACCCAGCGGGATCACCATGCCTCTGCGCGGATACCTTCTGCGCAGAGGCTTCGCCATGACTATTTGTTTCGAGGAAAGAATTCCGGATGAGCGTGCTGTTACTGATACTGCTTAGCGTGCTGCAGGGTGTGACCGAGTTGTTCCCGGTCAGCAGCCTCGGCCACACCCTGTTGGTTCCCGCCCTGTTCGGCGTGCACCTGGACAAGCACGCGCCTGCGTTGCTGCCGTTTCTGGTGGCGCTGCATCTGGGCACTGCTTTAGCTCTGCTGTGGTATTTCCGCGTCCGCTGGGTTGCCATTGCACGGGGTTTCTTCGGCACCCTGCGCGGTCGCTCCAGTGACGATGGGCATCTGGCCTGGGCGCTGGTGGTCGGCACGATACCGGCAGGCCTGGTCGGCTTGTGGCTGGAAAAGCCACTTGAACGCCTGTTCCATGATTTGCGCATCGTGGCGCTTGCCCTGCTGGTCAACGGCATTGTGCTGTGGCTGGGCGGCCGCCAGCGCGACGACCGCGGGCTGCAAAGTACACCGCAGCGCCTGACCTTCATGCAGGCAGCGCTGGTCGGATTGGCGCAGATCGGTGCGCTGATTCCCGGCTTCTCGCGCAGTGGCCTGACCATGATCGCCGGCACGCGAGTGGGACTGAGCCGCAGGGACGCCGCGGAATTCTCATTTCTGCTCGGTACGCCGATCATCCTGGCGGCTGGTGCGCTGGAACTGCCCAAGCTGCTGCACGATCATGCCCAGCTCGCCACCGCCGCGCTCGGCGGGCTGCTGACCTGCATTGCCGCCTATTTGAGCGTACGTTTTCTGATGCGCTATTTCGAAGGCAGCGGACGCCTGGCCTCGTTTGGCATCTATTGCGTCGTGGCCGGCGCGCTCTGCCTCGGCTGGTTTGCGCTGCACCCGGTAGTGCCGTGAGCCATATCCAGGGATCCCCTGTAGGAGCGCACCCTGTGCGCGAAAGGCCGACGGAGCGGTAACGCCGTCACCTTATCGCGCACAGGGTGCGCTCCTTCACAGGGAGGCAACCCGGCTCTCTATCGAATCGCCTTATCATGAGCATTCCCCCTGCGAGAAGGACGCGATATGACAAGTCTTGACGGCAAAGTGGCGCTGATCACCGGCGCGGCCAGCGGTATTGGCAAGGCGATCGCCGAACTGTATGCGAAGAACGGCGCGGCGGTGGCGATCGCCGATATCAACCAGCAGGCGGCCGATGCCGCGGCGGCCGATATCAACGCTGCGGGTGGCAAGGCGATCGGCATCGCGATGGATGTCACCGACGAGGCTGCCGTGAATGCCGGCACCGACAAGGTGGTCGCGGCATTCGGTCATCTGGATATCCTGATCTCCAACGCCGGCGTGCAGATCATCAACCCGATCGACCAGTTCGCGTTCGCCGACTGGAAGAAGATGCTGGCGATCCATCTCGATGGCGGCTTCCTCACCACCAAGGCCGCGTTGCAGCACATGTACAAGGACGACGGCACCGGCAACAGCCGCGGTGGCATCGTGATCTACATGGGCTCGGTGCACTCGCACGAAGCCTCCAAGCTCAAATCGGCTTATGTCACCGCCAAGCACGGCTTGCTCGGCCTGGCGCGCACGCTGGCAAAGGAAGGCGCGCCGCGCAACGTGCGCTCACACGTGATCTGCCCCGGTTTCGTGCGTACTCCGCTGGTCGAGAAACAAATTCCAGAACAGGCCAGGGAGCTGGGCATCAGCGAAGCGGACGTGATCAAGAACGTGATGCTGAAAGACACCGTCGATGGCGTATTCACCACTGTCGACGACATCGCACAGACCGCGCTGTATCTGGCCACGTTCCCATCCGCCGCACTGACCGGACAAAGTATTGTGGTCAGTCACGGCTGGTATATGCAGTAAGCGCCATGGCGAACGATAAACGCACAGAAGCGCCGTTGACGCTGGCCGACGCAGTGGCGCGCGATTACCGCACCGTCGCCCTGGTATTGCAGGGCGGCGGCGCGCTTGGCGCGTATCAGGCTGGTGTGTACGAGGCGCTGCACGCGGCCGGACTACGGCCGAACTGGCTCGCCGGTATCTCGATCGGTGCGTTGAACGCGGCGATCATTGCCGGCAACGCGCCTGAGCGGCGCGTCGAACGGCTGCACGAGTTTTGGGACACGATTTGCCGGCCCACATTCTGGCCCGGATCGACATTGTTCGACGGCGTGACCTGGCCACTGACAATTCAGAACAGCCTCAGTGGCTTTGCCGCGTGGCGTGCGTTGACCGGAGGCCAGCCCGGCTTTTTTCAGCCTCGTATCTCGCCACCGTTCCTGCACTCACACACCAGCCCGGCCACCACGAGTTGGTATGACACCGCGCCGCTGCGCGCGACGCTGGAGCGACTGGTCGATTTTGACCGCATCAACGATGCCCGCAGCATGCGTGTATCGATCGGCGCGGTGAACGTGCGCAATGGCAACTTCGCCTACTTCGACAACACGCAAGGCGCGCTCAGGCCCGAACATTTCATAGCCTCCGGCGCGTTGCCGCCCGGGTTTCCAGCGGTGGAGATCGACGGCGAGTTCTATTGGGATGGCGGTATCGTCTCCAACACGCCGTTATACAAAGTGCTGAGGGAGCGGCCGCATCGCGATGCGCTGATCTTCCAGGTCGACCTGTGGAGCGCGGGTAACACACTACCGACCGACATGACCGGGGTCGCCGAGCGGGCGAAGGAAATCCAGTATTCCAGCCGCACGCGCCTGATCACCGAATACATGCACGAGAGCCGCGAGCAGCAGCAGCTGTTGCATGAGCTGATGGCGCTGGTGCCGCTGGATCAGCGTGACAATCCCACCTGGCGCCGCGCCGAGGCACGCGCGAATGGCGCGCTGACCAACCTGATCCATCTGATCTACAGCAACAAGCCGTACGAAGGGCATTACAAGGACTACGAGTTCAGCGCGAGCAGCATGCGCGGGCACTGGCAAAGCGGCATGGCCGACATGCAACACACGCTGGCCCATCCCCACTGGTTCGCCGCGCCCGATCCCGAGAACCCGTTCGTGACGCACGACGTGCACTGCGCCGCTGCCGCTCAGTAAAGGCCCTGTGCATTTCCCCCCGCTCTCCTTTAAGAGGGAGGGTTGGGGTTAGGGCGGCTGCCCGCGATAATGTGGCGATCGAATCCCGACATCCGCAGGAAACACGCATGACCCTCAAAGCAGCCAGCCTCAAAGCAGGATTTATCGGACTCGGCGCTATGGGCGCGCCGATGGCAGGTCATCTCAAGGCGAAGGGTCTGCTGCACGCGGTGGCAAATCGCACGCCGGCAAAGGCCGTGGCGCTGGCGCAAGAATGGGGTGTCCTGGCACCGACCACACTGGCGGAACTTGCCGCGCAGTGCGATGTGATCGCCTTGTGTGTCACCGCTGATGCCGATGTGCTCGGCCTGGTTGAAGCACTCGCGCCGCACCTCAAGCCCGGTGCGATCGTGATCGACCATTCCACTGTCGCGCCGGATACGGCCAGGCGCGCGGCCGTGCAGCTGGCGCAAGTCGGTGCGCATTTCCTCGATGCGCCGGTATCCGGTGGCGTGGAAGGGGCAAAGAACGGCAAGCTGTCCGTGATGGTTGGTGGCAACGCCGACGTATTGCAACAAGCGCTGCCGGTACTGGAAGCCTATGCGTTGCGCGTCACCCATCTTGGCGACGTCGGCGCCGGACAGGCCACCAAGGCGGTCAACCAGGTGTTGGTCGCCGGGATCGCCCAGGCGGTTTGCGAAGGCCTCGCGCTGGGCGACGCGCTGGGTCTGGATCCCGAGCGGCTGATCCCTACGCTTGGCGCCGGCGCGGCCGGCAACTGGTTCCTCGACAAGCGCGGCGCCACGATGCTGCGCAACGAGTTCAGTGTCGGCTTCAAGTTGGCCCTGTTGCACAAGGATCTGGCCATCGTGCGCGGCATTGCCGAACAGGCCGGGACCGCGACCGGTGTCATCGAGCGCTCCCTCGCCGACTACGCGCAGCTGATGAGCGAAGGTTACGGTGATGAGGATATTTCGGCGTTGATCCGGCTGAAGCGCGAACCGTAATTGCGGGATTTCGGTTCCATCCCGATTGTCGTCCAGCCCATGAAAGCAATCTTCGCAGCAGAGGGTTTTGCTGATTGCCATAGTCGCAACGCACGCTCGCAGTCACGGCTGGATGTCCCCCAGCTTTCATCGTTTCAGGCGCTACGCGTTGGCACCTAGGTCGATGTCACCGGCAGTGAAGTTTTGGCTTTTGGCCATCCAAACGAAAAGGCCGCGCAGATGCGCGGCCTTTTACGCTGAAACCAATGTGACGGCCTACTTCCCTTCTTTCAGCGCAATCGCATTGATCCCTGCCGAAGCCAGACGCTTCTTGGTCGATTCCAGCTCGGTGGCCGAGGGGAACGGACCGAGGCGAACGCGATGATAAGTCTGGCCGCCAATGCTGACCGACTGCACGTTGGCGATGAAACCTTGCATGGCGAGTTTGGCCTTCAGGGTCTCCGCATCGGCGCCGTTCGGGAATGCACCGACCTGCAGCAGGTAGCCGCTGCCGCTAGCCGGGGTCGGTGCTGCGCTGACGGGCGCAGCGGTGATGTTTTCGCTGACGGCAGCTGGAGCACGGGTGGGGGCTGCCTGCGGCGCAGCCGCCGGTGGCGGAGCTTCTTGCGGGGTTGGCTGCTGCGCGGCCAGCTGCTTCTGCTGCTGTTCTGCACGGGCCTGCGCGCTGATTTCAGCGTCCGGGATACGCACTTCCTTTTCCGACAGCACCGAATAGAAATCGTATTGCGGCTTCTTCGGCGTGCTTTCGCTGGCGACGGGTTCGACCACGCCCGGCTCGCTGCCGGGTTCGGCAGTGGCTTGCGGGTTCGCCTGCGGGCCTTCGGGCTTGTGCAGCGCGCTCAGTAAGCTGCCGCGCATCATTACCGCCATCAGGAGGGCGCCAATCAGGATGCCGATGACGGCGTATCCCCAGCCCGGGAAACCATTGTTGCCATTGCGCACGGCCTGCCGGCCCTTGCCCTTGCGTGGTGCCATTACATGCTCTCCGGGGCGCTCAGGCCCAACAAATCCAGACCATTTTTCAACACTTGCTGCGTCGCCACCACCAGCGCCAGGCGCGCGTCGCGCAGCGCGGCATCCTCGACCAGGAACTGGTGCGAGTTGTAGTAGGTATGGAACGCGTTCGCCAGTTCGCGCAGCCACGCGGCGACCAGGTGCGGCTCCAGATTCGCCGTTGCCGCTTCCACCAGCTCAGGGTACTTCGACAGCTCGGTGAGCAGGATCTGTTCGTGCTCGTTGTCCAGTCGTGCCAGCTGCTCGAGGCCGTTGCGTAGATCGAACGTGAGCCCTTTCTCGCCGGCCTGGCGCAACACGCTGCAAACGCGGGCGTGTGCGTACTGGATGTAGTAAACCGGATTGTCGTTGCTCTGCGAGCGGGCCAGGTCGATGTCGAACACCAGCTGCGAGTCTGATTTGCGCGAAATCAGGAAGTAGCGCGTCGCATCGCGGCCGACTTCATCGATCAGGTCGCGCAGGGTGACGTAGCTGCCGGCACGCTTGGAGATCTTCACCTCCTCGCCACCGCGCATCACCGTCACCATCTGATGCAGCACGTATTCCGGCCAGCCCTTCGGGATGCCGGCGTCGAGTGCCTGCAGGCCGGCCTTCACACGCGCCAGCGAGCCATGGTGATCGGAGCCGAGCTCGGTGATCGCGCGCTGGTAGCCGCGCTGCCACTTGCTCAGATGATAGGCAACGTCCGGCACGAAGTAGGTATAGGTGCCGTCGGACTTGCGCATGACGCGGTCCTTGTCGTCACCGAAATCCGTGGAGCGCAACCACAGCGCGCCGCCCTCTTCATAGGTGTGGCCATGCGCGACGAGCTCGCGCACGGTTTCGTCCACCTTGCCGTCGGTGTATAGCGAGGATTCCAGAAAATGGACGTCGAAGCCGACACCGAACGCCTTCAGATCCAGATCCTGCTCGCGGCGCAGGCTGGCCACGGCGAAATGGCGGATGGCGTCGAGATCGTCGACATCACCGGCACCGGTCACCGTCTCGCCCTCGGCCATGACCGATTCGCGATCGAGATAGGCGCGAGCGACATCGGCGATGTAATCGCCGCGGTAGCCGTTTTCCGGCCAGCTGCTGTCGTTCGGGGTGATGCCGCGGGCGCGCGCCTGCACCGAGATCGCCAGGTTGGCGATCTGCACGCCGGCGTCGTTGTAGTAGAACTCGCGCTGCACCTTCCAGCCGGTCGCGTCGAGCAACCGGCTCAGACAGTCGCCGATCGCCGCGGCGCGGCCGTGGCCGACGTGCAGCGGGCCGGTCGGGTTGGCCGAGACGAATTCCACGCCGACCGTCTTGCCGGTGCCGCTGTTGCTGCGACCGTAGGCTTCGCCCTGATCCAGGATCTGCCGCAGCTCAGCGTGATACGCGCCAGCGGCCAGGTAGAAGTTGATGAAGCCGGGGCCGGCGATTTCCACTTTCTCCACCAGCGCATTCGCGGGCAAGGCGGCCACCAATTTCTCGGCCAGCTCTCGCGGCTTGAGGCGCGCGGGTTTGGCCAGCAGCATCGCCACATTGCAAGCGAAGTCGCCGTGCTCGCGGCTACGCGCGCGCTCGATCACAAACCCCGGTAGCGCCAAATCGGCGGGCAGGATGGCATCGTCTTGCAGGGTCTGGATCGCCTGCAAAACCAGGTCGCGCAACTGTGCTTTCACGGGGCGGGATCATTTCCGGATGGAACCGCCAATTCTAACAGACCGGCCTATGGTCAAACGCGACGCGGCAACGGCGGCTTTAGTTTGGTGTCTGTCGCTGGCTGCCACCGATTTTGATGCACCGCAGTGGCCGGTCTTGTGGATAAGTCTGTGGGGAAAGCTTGGAGCGGCCGGTTGAATCTCGCTCTGCTCCCGCAGAAATTGGACATTTGGAAATAATAATTGATGAAATTCAATCAATTGCACAACTAACATGTCGTAAGCCACACGATAGCCCTCGTAAGTGCCGATATCGCCGGTTTGTGTATAAGTTTCGGTGACCTGGCGGTGTTACCTCCGCGGGAATGGCGTCACCGCTTTGTCATGCGGCGTTGCGACAATGACACGGTGCCTGACATGATTCCCCTCCATGACACGGCATCCGGAGACGCCGCTCTCTCCCCTCCCCCAATCGGCTCCACGGCGCGGTTCACTACCGCGCCGTTTTTTTGTGACAGATTTCGGCGCGGGGTCAGAGCAGGCCGCGGGCTGCCATCGACACCGGCTCGCCGCTGCCAATCACGAGGTGATCGAGCACGCGTACGCCGACTAACCGCAAGGCGTCACGCAGTTCGTGGGTGATCGCACGATCCGCGGCGCTCGGTTCGGCAACACCGGAGGGGTGGTTGTGCGCAAAGATAACCGCACAGGCGTTGTGCTGCAGGCATGCCCGCACCACTTCGCGCGGATGCACGCTGGCACCGTCGACGGTGCCACGGAACAGTTCTTCGAACGCCAGCACGCGGTGGCGATTGTCCAGGTACAAACAGCCGAACACTTCGTACGGCAGGTGGCGCAGCCGCGCGCGCAGGTAGTCGCCGCTGTCGCGCGGGTTGACCAGGCTGCGCCGCTGCTGCAGCTCTTCGGCCAGGCTGCGTCGGGCCAACTCAAGTGCCGCAGCGATCCGCGCCCGTTTGGCCGGCCCCAGACCGCCGGCCTGGATCTGTTGTTCGGGTCGACTCAGCAGCGCGCCCAGGCTGCCAGCGTTGGCGAGCAGTTCGCGGCCCAGCGCGATCGCGTCCTTGCCGCGGCTGCCGCTGCCCAGTAGCACGGCCAGCAGCTCGGCGTCGGACAGCACGGCGCTGCCTCGGGCCAGCAGTTTTTCGCGTGGACGTTCACCTTCGGGCCAGTCGCGGATGCTCATGCCTGCAGCCTGACGGTTGCCGCCGATTTCCTGCAGCGGACGAACGGGGTGAATCCGGTAAGCTACATGTCTGCCCGATTGTCAGGCCCGTCTTACATGAGTCTTGCTCAACGCCGAATCCTGCTGGGAGTGTCTGGTGGCATTGCCGCCTACAAATCCTGCGAACTGGTCCGTCGCCTGCGCGACCTGGATGCGCAAGTGCGCGTGGTGATGACGGAGCGCGCCACCCACTTCGTCAGCCCGACCACGTTTCAGGCGCTGTCCGGACAGAGTGTGCGGGTCAGTCTGTGGGATGAGCAGGCCGAAGCTGCCATGGGACATATCGAGCTGGCGCGCTGGGCTGAACGCATCCTCATTGCGCCGGCCAGCGCGGACTTGATCGCGCGGCTGGCGCACGGGCTGGCCGACGATCTGCTGACCACGTTGTGTCTGGCCAGCGCCGCACCGTTGTATCTGGCGCCGGCGATGAACCAGCAGATGTGGGCGCATCCGGCGGTGCAGGCAAATATCGAAACGCTGCGCCAGCGCGGCACGCAGTTGCTCGGACCCGCCGCGGGCGAGCAAGCCTGCGGCGATATCGGCAGCGGTCGCATGCTGGAGCCACATGAGCTGCGCGATGCGCTGGTGGCTTCATTCGGCCACGGCTCAATGGCCGGCTTGAACGTGCTGGTCAGCGCCGGACCGACGTTCGAGGATATCGATCCGGTGCGCTTCATCGGCAACCGCAGCTCGGGCCGCATGGGTTTTGCGGTGGCGCAGGCCGCAGCGCAAGCAGGCGCCACGGTGACCCTGGTCGCCGGGCCGGTGAGCCTTGCCACGCCAGCCGGAGTCGCGCAGCGCATCGACGTGCGTAGCGCAGCGCAGATGCACGCGGCGGTGCTGGACGCCGCCGCACAGTCGGACATCTATATAGGCGCCGCCGCGGTGGGTGACTACCGGCCCCAGGAAGTATCGACGCACAAGCTGAAAAAGCATGATGGCGCGGGGCTGTCACTGCAACTCAGCGAAAATCCTGACATTCTGGCCAGCCTGGCTGCGCAAAGTGTGCGCCCATTCCTGGTCGGATTTGCCGCCGAGACACATGATGTAGCGAGCTACGCGCAGAGCAAGCTGCGCCGCAAGGGACTGGACATGATCGCTGCAAATCAGGTCGGCGGTGGCCTCGGTTTCGAGGCCGCCGACAATGCATTGACGCTGTACTGGGCCGACGGCGCGCTCGAGCTGCCGCGTGCGTCCAAGCCAGAGCTGGCACAACAGCTGATCGCCCTGGTGGCCGAACGCTACCGGTCCGGCCACCAGTGATGGATCGGCCGACCATTGACGTCGAACTGAAAATTCTCGATCCGCGTCTCGGCGACAGCATCCCGCTGCCACAGGCCGCTACCTTCGGCAGTGCCGGCATGGATCTGCGTGCCGCGCTTGAGCAACCGCTGACTTTGGAGCCGGGCGAGAGTGCACTGGTCCCCAGCGGCATCGCGATCCACATCGGCGACCCCGGCTGGTGCGCGTTGATCGTGCCGCGTTCGGGGTTGGGCCATAAGCATGGTCTGGTGATGGGCAATCTGGTCGGGGTGATCGATGCCGACTATCAGGGCCCCTTGATGATCTCGTGCTGGAACCGTGGCACTCAGCCTTACACCATCGCCGTGGGTGACCGCATCGCACAGTTGCTGCTGGTGCCGGTTGCGCAGGCGCGGCTGAATATCGTGACGACATTTGCGCCCAGTGAACGTGGCGACGGCGGTTTTGGTTCGACGGGTATCAAGTAGGATGGGCGCATTCGATGCGAAGCGAGCCGATGCGAAGTGGGTCGGCCTGACATGCACAACCTGCGGGGGCAGGATATGGGGATAAGCGTCTCGCGGTCGCGTCTACGCGGTCTGCAGATCGACTGGCGACACCAGCTGCCATTGGCTGGTGGCACGCTGCTATTGTTGATGGGGCTGTTCTGCGCCTGGCAAACCTGGCTGATTGCCAATGAAGGTAGTGCCATCGAGCGCGTGCATGCCGCGCAGAGCGAGGCCGCACAGGTGCTGGCGGCCGAGATTGCCACCGAGCGCGGGAACGTCGCGAAGGTATTGGCAGCTGCGGATCCGTCCACGCTGATGAGCGATCCGGTAAAGGCAGCGGCGGCCTTGCGGCTGCAATTGCCGCAGGCCAGGAAACTGGAGCTGTACAGCGGCGATCTGACCGAGGTGTTGCACGCCAATTATCGTGTATTCGGCTATGCCAAGGCGGCCCAACTGATGGCTGCACAGAGCGTCGACGGGATGCCGCCAGCGCAAAGTGTTTCCTATGGCAATGGCGATCGCCGACTGAGTCTGGTGATGCCATTGGGACCACCTTCGCAGGTAAAGGCCTGGGTTTGGGTCGAGTTGCCGTTCGCGCCGTTGCAACAGCGTTTCGACTCGGTCTCCGCGGCTGGCGGTCGACTGGATCTGCGTCAAGGCGATGATCGCGGCAGCATGCAGCTGCTCTCGCACGGAACCGTGTCGGCCGAAGCCGAAGCTGCAGGCAAGCCGGTTCCAGGCAGCATGTTCAGCGTGGGGGCCGCTTTGCCGGGTGCGTTCATCGTGTTGCCGGTGCCATGGCCGCTGAGCACACTGTTTACGTTATTGGGCTTGGCCGGTGGTGTGTTCTTACTGCGGCTGCGAACCCGTTTGCACGAGCAACGGGTGCCTGAGCCTGAGGAATTGTTGTTGCCCGAAAGAGTCGAAAATACCCGCACGTTGGACGCGCCGGTGACGCCGGCGGTTGCCCCGCCGCAAGCGGCGCCCGTTGTTGTCCCAGGCCATGTGGATCCGAGCATCTTCCGCGCGTATGACGTGCGCGGCGTGGTCGGCAAGACCCTGAACAAAGATGTGGCGCGAGCGCTCGGCCAATCGATCGGCACGCTGATGAACGAGAAGGGCCTACGGGAAATCGTGGTCGGTCGCGACGGCCGCCTGTCCGGTCCGGAGCTGGCCGGCGCGCTGTCCGACGGGTTGCGTGCGGCAGGCATCGACGTGATCGACGTCGGCGCGGTGCCGACACCGGTCGTCTATTACGCGGCCTATCGTTTCAATACCGGTTGTGGTGTGGCGGTGACCGGTAGCCACAATCCACCGGACTACAACGGCTTCAAGATCGTGGTCGGCGGCGAGACACTGGCCGAAGGTGCGATCCAGGATCTGTACCAGCGCATCATCAGCGGCGCGCTGGACAGTGGTGGTCAGGGCAGCCTGCGCCAGGTCGACGTGGCGCCGGACTACATCGAAAAAATCGTCTCCGACGTGCTCGCCGAGCGACGTCTGAAGATCGTCGTCGACTGCGGCAATGGCATCCCCGGTGCGCTGGCGCCACAGGTGCTGGAGGGCGTCGGTTGCGAGGTGATTTCGCTGTACTGCGATGTCGATGGAACCTTTCCGAATCACCATCCGGACCCATCCGACCCGCACAATCTGGAGGATCTGATCCTTTCGGTGCAAAGCACCGGCGCCGATCTAGGGATTGCGTTTGATGGCGACGGCGATCGCCTTGGTGTGGTTTCCAAATCCGGCGAGATCATCTATCCGGACCGACTGCTGATGCTATTTGCGCGCGACGTGCTGTCACGTCAGCCCGGCGCCACGATCATCTATGACGTCAAATGTACCGGCCATCTGAAAGGCCAGATTCTCGATGCCGGTGGCAGCCCGCTGATGTGGCGCACTGGCCACTCGCTGATCAAGGCGAAGATGCGCGAGACCGGTGCCGAGCTGGCTGGCGAGATGAGCGGCCACTTCTTCTTCAAAGAACGCTGGTACGGTTTCGACGACGGCATCTACGCCGCCGCACGATTGCTGGAGATACTCGCCGGGGATCTGCAGGGACGCACGCCGGAAGAAATCTTCGCCACGCTGCCGAAAAATATCTCTACGCCGGAATTGAAGGTCGAAATGGCCGAGGGCGAGCACTATCGCTTCATGGACAAGTTGCGCCATGAGGCCAGCTTCGGCGACGCCACGCTGATCACCATCGATGGCGTGCGCGCGGACTGGCCTGACGGCTGGGGGCTGGTGCGTGCTTCCAATACCACTCCGGTGCTGGTGCTGCGCTTTGAAGCGGACAATCAGGCCGCGCTCACGCGCATCCAGCAGGTGTTCCGCAAACAGATGCTTGCGGTAGATGCCACGTTGAAGTTGCCTTTCTAAGCCACCAGGCGCCGGCGCAGTCCGGGGCGGGTGCTCAGCACCTTCTCTGCGGGCGAGAAGGTGCTCACAGAGTGGCCGCCCTGGGAGCTACCCAGAGACTTCAAACAGGCGCTTACTGTCCTGGTTGCTCTTGCGCCGTCTTCAGCTGCCGATATACCACCAGTTGTTTGGCCTGCAGCTGCACGGTCTGCGCGCGTGCCGCCTGCTGGCGGTCCAGTGCGTTGCGCTGGCCGGCAACCACATTGCGCTGCTGACTGATGCTGTCGGCCAGGTACTTCGGCACCGGCCCCTTGGCGCGCTCGATATCGGCCGCACGAGCGAGCAGGTCGGTCAGCGCCTTTTCCTGAATGTGCAGATTGGTCTGGGTGGTATGGATCTGCTGATCGATGGTATCCAGCTGCTGCTGCTGCGAGAGCTTGAAAGACGCCTCATCCGGATAGGCAGCCAGCATCTGCGCCTGGGCTTTGGCCTGGTCCTGCGCAGCCTGTTGCTGGGCAGCCTGCTCGGCCGCCAGCTTGTTCGCCGCGGCGCGCTCCTCCGGGCTTAACTGCCGCGCCACATGCTGGATGGTCAAGCCCTGGGCGTTGACGACGTCGTAGCCGAACTTCATCGCATCGGCGTTGAGGCTGTCACTGAAATGCATCTGGCCTTGGCCGTCGTACCATTTGTAGTGGTAAGCACTGGCGTTGGTGATGCTGCTCTGGGCGTGCACCGACAGGCTCGCGACCAGCGCGGCAGCGGTAAAGACAGACAGTAACTTGCGCATGGATTCTCCCTTGCTCGGCAGTATAGCTGGCGTCATCGCGCTGCCTAGCTCCGCGCTGACATCAACGGCTACCACTGTGACCGGGTTCGCGTGAGCTTACCCGCGCAGTGATGAACTCAGCACTGCACCCCGTAGCGCTCGCGGTAGGCCAGCAAACGAGTGTGTTCGGCGGCCAGTTGCGGCCGTTCCCCGGCATACGCCAGCACATCGTCGAAGCCGGTAATTGCGATCACCGGGATGCCGTGCTCGGCAGCGACTTCCTGTGCGGCGGAGAGCTCGCCCTGCCCGCGTTCCTGACGATCCAGCGCAATCAGCACGCCGGCAGGCTCCGCGCCGTGCGAGCGGATCAACGCCAGCGATTCGCGCACCGCCGTGCCGGCGGTCATCACGTCGTCGACAATCAGCACGCGTCCCTTGAGCGGCGCACCGACCAGGACACCGCCCTCGCCGTGATCCTTGGCTTCCTTGCGATTGTAGGCCCATGGCAGATCGCGCCGGTGTTGCTCGGCCAGCGCGATGGCCGTCGCCGCGGCCAGCGCGATGCCCTTGTAAGCCGGGCCGAACAGCATGTCGACGGCCAGTCCCGAATTCATCAGGGCCTCGGCATAGGCACGACCAAGCTGGGCCAGGGCGGCACCGGAGTCGATCCGGCCCATATTGAAGAAATACGGGCTTTGCCGCCCGGATTTCAGGGTGAAGTCGCCAAAGCGCAGCACTTCGCGCCGCAGGGTGAGTTCGATGAAGTCGCGCTGGTAATCGTGCACAGGTCGTCTCGCCAATAATCGGATTCAGGGCCGGTCAGGACTCAGGACCGGTCGGGATTCAGGGCAGCACACGCAGCAGCAAGTGCTGCGGTCCGGAACGGCCGCCATGGTACAACTCGCCGCTGTCAGTGAAGCCGGCACGAAGGTACAGCCGAATGGCTGTGTGATTGTTGCAGTTCACGGTGAGCACCAGCAGGCGCGCCTGTGGGTGGCGTTGGGTCACGTCGGCAATAAGCGCAGCGAGTGCCTGCGTACCCAGTCCACGACCCTGCCAGCAGGCATCGATGAAGAAAGCACGCAGGCCCAGCGCCGGCACCGCGAAATCATGCCCGGCCACGCTGCGGGCATCCGGTTCGATGCGGTAATAGCCTACGGGCGTCTCGCCTCGCAGTATCGCCATCGGCGCGCTGTCAGGGCACAGCGCCACGTCGGCCAGCAGATCCGCGATGACACGGACCCAGTCGTGCTGTGTCGGCAGCACGCCCAAGCGAAGCAGCGCCGGGCGTAGCGCGGCGTCGACCGGCAGCACGCGGATGCTGCAATCATCGGGTGTATTCACGTCAGGCCTGCTCTGTCTGGGCATGTGGAGCTATCACGGAAGGCGCTAGTGACGCGCTGCGGTTGTTATGATCGCCTATCACTGTCGGGAGACTCCATGCGTATTGTCAGCCTCAACGCCAACGGTATCCGCTCGGCCGCCACCAAGGGCGTGTTCGACTGGTTGCGCGAACAGAACGCCGATGTGGTTTGCCTGCAGGAGACCAAGGCGCAGGAGGATCAGTTGACCGATCCGATGTTCCGCCCGGATGGCCATCATTGCTTCTATCGCGATGCCAGCACCAAGAAAGGCTATAGCGGCGTGGCGATCTATGCGAAACGTGAGCCCGATCAGGTGCTGACCGAACTGGGCTGGGACGCGTTCGACGAGGAGGGCCGCTATATCGAGGCGCGTTTCGGCAATCTCTCGGTGGTGTCGCTGTACGTGCCATCGGGCTCCTCCGGCGACGAGCGTCAGCAGTTCAAGTTCAAGGTAATGGAATGGCTGACGCCGATCTTCGATGCATGGCTGAAGAGTGGGCGCGACTACGTTATTTGCGGCGACTGGAACATCGTGCACACCAAGAGCGACATCAAGAACTGGAGCTCCAACCAGAAGAATTCCGGCTGCCTGCCCGAAGAGCGTGCCTGGCTGGACCTGCTGTTCCAGCAGCGCGGCTGGGTCGACAGTTTCCGCGCGCTGAAACCGGACGCGGTCGAGTACACCTGGTGGTCTAACCGCGGCCAGGCGCGCGCGAACAATGTCGGTTGGCGCATCGATTACCAGGTCGTGACGCCAGCACTGCGCGATCGTCTGAGCGGTTGCTCGATCTATCGCGAGCAGCGCTTCTCCGACCATGCGCCGTACTCGGTGGACTATGCCGATTGAGCCAGTCGCAATGACTCCATCCGCGGCAGACGCAAAGCCAGCGGCGAAGATGCAGACGAAATTACCAAAACCGTCGGTCTGGAAGTCATTTGCACAGCCCGCGGCGTGGACGATGTTCCTGTTCGGCTTTTCCTCGGGCCTGCCGTTTCTGCTGGTAGCCGGCACGCTGGCGTACTGGCTCAAGGAAAATGGCATCGTGTTGAAGGACATCACGATGATTGCCAGCGCCGGCATGACCTACGCGTTCAAGTTCCTGTGGGCGCCCTTGCTCGATCATTGGCGGATCCCCGGCTTTTCGCGGCTTGGCCGCCGCCGAGGCTGGTTGCTGTTCGCGCAGCTCGGCGTGGTTGCCGGTCTCGTCGCGATGGCCTTGCTGACGCCAGCGCAGTTGATTCCGTTTGTAGCTGCGACGCTTGTGGTTGCGTTCTTCGGCGCAACCCAGGACATCGCCGTGGATGCGTATCGCATCGAGATCGCACCGATCGAGGCGCAGGGTGCGCTGGTGGCGACCTATTCGCTGGGCTATCGCATCGCCCTGATCCTGGCCGGCGCACTGGCGCTGATCCTTGCTGACCATATGGCTTGGAGCTGGGTCTACCTTGCGATGGCGGTGGCGATGGGAGTGCCGATCGCCGCGACTTTCAGTGCGCGCGAGCCAATGGTCAGCAGTACCTTGCCACACGGCTGGCGCAATGCGATGCGCGTCGGCATCGTCGATCCCCTTGCCGATTTTCTGCGCCGCTACGGCTGGCACCTGGCCGGGGTGACGCTGCTGTTTATCCTGCTGTTCAAGATCCCCGAACAGGCGACGATCGGCGGGGTGATGAGCCCGTTCTATCGCGATATGGGCTTTTCCAAGACTGAAATCGGCGCCGTCACCAAGATCTACGGCATCTGGATCGGCATCGTCGGTGTCTTTATCGGCGGCGCTGCGGTGGCGCGCTGGGGCGCATGGCGCTCGCTGGGCGCAACCATCGTGCTGTGCGGATTCAGCAATCTGCTGTACCTGGCACTGATCGCGCACCCGGGCAATCTCGTCACGCTGACACTGGTGATTTCCGGCGAGAATCTCACACTGGGCATGCTGGGGCCGCCGACCGTGGCGTTCCTGTCTTCGCTGGTCAATCGCGAGCACACCGCGACGCAGTACGCGCTGTTGAGTTCGATGGTCAACCTTCCCGGCAAAATGCTCGGCTTCTTTGCCGGCGGCATTGCCACGGCAACCGGTTACGGCGAATATTTCGTGATCACCGTGTTGTCGATCCTTCCCGCCATGGGGCTGTTCGTGTACTTGTGGCCTCGGTTCCGCGGCGCCGAGCGTGCCCAGGCCGTTGATCAGGGCGTGGAATAGAACCTGAGCCTGTTCGAGTCCCGAGCGACGGGGAAAGCCGTTTTTTTAAGCAATCGCCTCGCTGGCGCTGATTGCGGGCCGTGGCTGGGGGCCGGTTATGCGATGCACTTCATGTGTCGAACTGGCCCGACCGGACTAAGATCACCGTTCAGGCCAGGAACAGGCCGGCGGATACGTAGGAAGCCGCGTCCGCATGATGGGAACGCCAAGTTCCCGGGTGACCTTTCATGGAGGGACGATTGTGCCGGACATGATCTTGCAGCATGTCGACAGCCTGCTGGTCGAGCGCATCAAGTCGCTGGCCAGAGATCGGCAGTGCACGATCAATGACGTTTTGCTGGATACCTTGCGGCGTGGCCTGGGCATGTCCTCTGCGGAGGAGTTCAGCGAAACCCAGCGCGATCCACAAACGCTGATGGTGCCCGGCGATCATTGGGAGGCCGAGGAAAGAGGGGTGTTCGAGGAAGCGCTGCACGCGCTGGCGCAGACGCCGCCGACTCAATTGGCGCCGGAAAACACCCGCGCCGAGGACCCTGAGCCGGAACCGGGGGCCGAGTAAACCGCGCCAAGTACCCGATGACCTCGCGCGCCGGTGACGGCGGGCAGATTTCCGGGAAGTCCCAGCAGACGCTGCCGCGCCAGCCAGGCAAACGCCGTGGCTTCGACAAAGTCCGGATCAATGCCGTACTCAGCCGTGCTGCACAGGGTCCGTGGAGCCAGCAGTTCGCCCAGTCGTCGCATCATGGCGCCGTTGTGCGTGCCGCCACCGCAAACCAGCACATCCTCAGCCGTCGGGGCGTGTTGAATGATTGCCGCGGCCACGCTGCATGCCGTCAGCTCCAGCAAGGTGGCCTGCACATTGGCCACATTAAGCTCAACCAGTCGTGGATGCGTGGCCAGCCAGCTCAGATGGAAGTGCTCGCGCCCGGTGCTCTTCGGTGGTGGCAGCGCGAAATATCTGTCAGCCAGCAACGCGTCCAGCAAGGCGTGATCGACCTGGCCGCTGGATGCAAACGCACCATCGCGGTCGAACGGCTCGCCGCGATGACGCAGGCACCAGGCATCAAGCAGACCATTGGCCGGGCCGGTGTCGAAACCCTGCACGCCACCATCGGCAGCGAGCACCGTGATATTCGCAATGCCGCCAAGGTTTAGCACCACCCGCGTATGACCCGGTCGCCCCAGCAACATCGCGTGCAGCGCTGGCAGCAACGGTGCGCCCTGTCCACCAGCGGCGAGATCCGCACGGCGAAAATCCGCCACCACATCGATGCGGCAGCGTTCGGCAATCACGCTGGGGTCGCCAAGCTGCAGCGTAAACGGATACTGGCCGGTGGGCCGATGACGCAAGGTCTGGCCATGCGAGCCGATCGCGCGGACCGTTTGTGCGGGAATGCCGCTGCGTTCGAGCAGATGCAAGGCGGCGTCGGCGAAGCAATGGCCGATTTCGACGTCGAGTCGCCCAAAGGCGTCGAGGTCCAGCGCGGCCTCGCCTTGTGCCAGGGCCAGCATGCGGTCGCGCAAGGCCGACGGCCAGGCGTGGGCGTGAGCGGCCTGTACTTGCGGTAGACCTCTGTCGAAGTTGACCAGTGCGACATCGATGCTGTCCGCACTGGTACCGGAGATCATTCCGAGATAAAGCGCCGAGGTGTCATCCACGCTCGCGTTGCTCTCAGTTGTCGTTGTTGGCGGGCGCGTTCGCGCGCGCCAGCTTGATCTGGGAATCCAGCTCGGTCAGCCGCGCCAGCTGCGGCTGCACCACCTGTGCCTTGAACTTGGCCATCTGGATCGCTGGCAGCGGCTCGGGTTTTGGCAAAGTCACCGTCTGCGGGTCGCGCTGCACGCCATCGACGCGGAATTCGTAGTGCAAGTGGGGCCCGGTGGCCAGGCCGGTCATGCCCACGAAGCCGATCACCTGACCCTGCTGCACATGCTGGCCGATCTTCTCGTCGGCGAAGCGCGACATGTGGCCGTAGGCGGTACTGATGATGCCACTGTGCTGGATGATCACAAAGTTGCCGTAGCCATTCATCCAGCCGCGGAACTTGATCACGCCATCGCCGGCAGCGTGAATCGGCGTGCCCGTGGGGGCGGCGTAGTCGACGCCCTTGTGAGCGCGCATCAGGCCGAGAATCGGATGCAGGCGTGACGCGCTGAAGGTAGAGGAGATCCGCGTGAAGTCGACCGGAATGCGCAGGAACGACTTCTGGATCGGACGGCCGTCTTCGCTGAACCAGCCGTCGCTGCCGTCGCTCTTCTTGAAGCGATAAGCGGTGTAGCGCTCGCCCTGATTGATGAATTCAGCGGCGACGATGTCGCCTTCGCCGTAGCGCGTGCCGTCGCGATAGACGTCGTCGTAGATCACCGTGAAGCTGTCGCCCACGCGCAGATCCTGCACGAAATCGATGTCGTACTTGAACAGATCCGCGAGCTTGCCGACCATCGCCGCGTCCATGCCTGCCTGGTCGCCTGCAGCGAACAAACTGCTGCGGATGACGCCGTGCGCTACTTGTTCGCGCACATCCATGTCGCGCTGCTGGATGGCGACCGTAGGCTGCGCACCGTCGAGACGAACGATGGCGCGGCTGGCCTGATCCTGGTCAAAACGCAAACCCTTCAGGCTGCCATCACTGCCGAGCAGAAAATCGAACTCTTCGCCGGGGCGAATATTGTGCAACGCAGTCTTCGCACTGCCGGCGGCGTCCACCACCTTCTGCAGGTCGGTCATGCTGAGGCCACGACCCGTGAAGATATCCGACAGCGTCTGCCCTGGCTGTACCCGCACGACCTGCCAATCATCCACGGTGGGCACTGGTGCACTGATCGGCGTGTCACGGGGCAACGCCAGCGTCAGCAACGCGTGTGCCTCAGGTACCGGTGCCGGCCGCATCGCGCTGGCCCAGGCCGGCATGATGAAGCCGGACAGTACGGTGATCAGCAGTGCGGTACCGGCGAGCACCCAGCGCTCGCGATGCCAGTGAATCGGTTCGATGTCGGCCGAACGATTGAACGACCAGTGAGAACAGCGCTCGTAAAAATGGGAATGTTGACGTTGTGCCTTGCGGCAGATGGCTTGCTTGCGCGCATGACGCGCCCCCTGATTTTCTTCAGCCATGCTCGTAGGTGCCCCGCGGTACAAAGTAACAAACAGGAGGTACCATAACGGTCATGTGTAAATGGCGTCAACGCCTTTTCCATCAAGGGTTTGCGTGCGCTTCCTGGTTAACGCACAATTAACGTTGGCGACATGGCCGGACGTTCCGACGCCAGTTGCGCCCTACTGCCATTAACTAAGGAAATGCATGAGCGAGCTTGAGCAGGCGCTGGCCACGATTGCGCGTGGCGCCGACGAAATCATCAAGCGGGAGGATCTAGCCGAACGTCTGAAAAGCGGTCGTCCGCTGCGCATCAAGGCTGGCTTCGATCCAACGGCGCCGGATCTGCATCTGGGCCACACCGTGCTGCTCAACAAGATGCGGCAGTTTCAGGACCTGGGTCACCAGGTGATCTTCCTGATCGGTGATTTCACCGGCATGATCGGCGATCCCACCGGCAAGAACGTCACCCGCAAGCCGCTCACCCGTGAGGATGTGCTGGCCAACGCTGAGACTTATGCCAGCCAGGTCTACAAAGTGCTGGACAAGACGCGCACCGAGCTGCGCTTCAATTCCGAGTGGTTTGGCCAGATGTCGGCGACCGACCTGATCAAGCTGGCCGCACAACATACGGTTGCACGCATGCTCGAGCGCGATGACTTCGCCAAGCGTTACGCAGCACAGCAACCCATCGCGATCCACGAGTTCCTTTACCCGATAACGCAGGGTTATGACTCGGTCGCGCTGAAGTGCGATGTTGAACTCGGCGGCACCGACCAGAAGTTCAACCTGCTGATGGGGCGCGCGCTACAGGAGCACCACGGCCAGCCGGCACAGATCGTGTTGACCATGCCGTTGCTGGTTGGGCTGGACGGCGTCAACAAGATGTCCAAGTCGCTCGGCAACTACATCGGCATCAACGAGCCGGCGATCGACATGGTCACCAAGACCATGAAGATCGGCGACGAGTTGATGTGGCGCTGGTTCGAGTTGCTCAGTTTCGACGTGTCACTGGATGAGCTGGCACAGATGAAGCGCGAGGTCGCCAGCGGGGTGCTCAATCCGCGTGATGCGAAGCTGCGCCTCGCGCGCGAGCTGACAACGCGCTTCCATGATGCCGCCGCTGCCGAGCAGGCGATCGCCGGCTGGCAAGCCGTGGTGAGCGGTGAAGGCGATACCAGCCTGCTGCCACTTACGGAAATCGCCGTACCTGCAGAAGGGCTGCGTCTGCCTGCACTACTTACTGCAGCAGGCCTCACGCCGAGTAACGCTGAGGCGAATCGCAAGCTCAAAGAACGCGCGGTGCGCATCGACGCAGAAGTTGTCGAAGATGCACAACGCGTGTTTTCCCCGGGTTTCGAGGGGGTTTTGCAGATCGGCAAGCGCAACTTCGCTCGCGTGCTGTTGAAGCTCGCATGAGCTGATCGCGATGACGCAACGTCGTCGCGATGCGTTCGCGAACGGATGTTTCGCATGAGAACAACGTCTTACGTGAAGCGCGGAAAATAATTTCAGAAATAGCTTGCCAAACCAGGGTCGCGTACCTAGTATTCGCCACCCCGCCGTTGCAGCTCTTCGCACGGCACACCGGCAGCAAAAAGTTCTTCGCTAAAGGTGTTGACGGTCGCGAAAAGCGATGTAGAATGGGCGGCTCACCTAGGACGAAACGTCTCAGGTAGTTACTGAGGAATCAGTAACAAGCGATTGATCTTTGACAGTGTGCGCAGGTGAATTGTGT
>Ga0302313_10000198_pt1 | contig 57556 bp, 54 predicted proteins | sample III_Palsa_N2_2_FD_200454 | JGI IMG/M metagenome (GOLD analysis project Ga0302313, IMG submission 200454) | Peat permafrost microbial communities from Stordalen Mire near Abisko, Sweden - III_Palsa_N2_2 | ecosystem: Environmental > Terrestrial > Soil > Palsa > Peat permafrost | place: Sweden...
CTGCGTTCGCGGCTTGCCGCCAGCGGCCTGAGTCTGGACCAGTTGAGCTGCCAGACCGGTCTGCCGCAGGCAGGCGCCAGTCGCAGTGCCGTGTTTCTCAAGGCCACCGCATGAGCCAGCCGCTGCTGCCGCCACCGCAACGCAAAGTGGTGCTCCGCTTGTCCGGCGGCACCGATGCCCAACCGACGCCACCAAGCCTCAATCCGGACGAACTCGAAGCGCTGCTCGGGCGCGCCCGTGCGCTGGGTTTGTCGCTGCATCACGATGCACAGATTGCCGCCCTGCTGAGCTCGCTGCGCATGAGCAAGGACGTGCCGCCGCTACTCTACAATGCGGCCGCCGCGGTACTCGCCAGTGTCTATGCGGCCTCGACCGAAAGCTGAGCTGCTGCACTTGGCGTGATATGCATGGCGACTCAGCTGACGTTACCGTCAACCGTCAGCTGCGGCCCGCATGAAGCCGTTGGACCAGTTCCGCTTCGTTGCGCGACAGGCCGCAGCGTTCCATCAAAACCTGCAGCTCACACCCTTCACGGGCCAACTGCTGGGCCAGTTCGTAGTTGTGCATTGCTGGAGAGTGAGCATGTACACCGGATGCCGGTGCGGCAGGAAGTGGTAACGGGCCGGCGGTACGGCGGCTCTGCTCATCCAGCCCTCGCAGGCGTTCGTCCAAAGCATCCAACCGCTGCTCGATCTTGTTGAGCGTGCTCGTCATCAATAAAGCGGGTACGCCACCGCCGGTATTGGCCTGAGTGATGAGGTCGCGCCGCAAGCGTTGCCCCTGATACCAGAGCAACGCAAAAGCACCGGCTTGCAACAGCAACAGCACAATCGACAACCCTACTTCAAGCCACACGTTGCGACTCCGGGGCAAGCCGACACAGTCGCACCACATCGAGCAGCGCGACGAAGCCACCTTGCCAGGCGAGTACGGCCTGCACCGGATCGTCGATATGCCCCGACCGCGTGGGCGGCGGCGCCTCGATCGCACCAGCCTCCGGTCGCAGGATGTCGCCGACCGCATCCACTCTGAAACCGACCCGATGACCTTCATGCGCAAACACCACGATGCGCACGGCCTCGGTATCGTCCAAGGGTATCGTACGCAGGCCGAGGCGACGCCGGCCGTCAATCACGGGCACGATATTGCCGCGCAGCTGGCAGATGCCCAACAGATCGTCCGCCGCACCGGGGACAGGCGTTGGCGCATGATCGTGAATGACTTCACTGACGTGGCTCAACGGCGCAGCGTAGTGCTGCCCATCCAGATGGAAGCCCAGCCAAGGCTGCCGCGCGATCACGTCGGCGTGGGAAAGATGATTCATGCGCTTGCGTTACCCCGGTGATCTCGATCCAGCATATCCAGAAGTGCAACGACATCAAGCACCACGCAGCGGCCACTCTTGTACATACCTCCGAGCCACGGCCGGCTGGCACGCTCAGAGCGTGCTACGCGCCAGTCGATATCAGCACTGGCGATGCGCGAGGTCTCTTCCTCGGTACTGCGACAAGCCACGGCCCAGCGCCAGCCACTGAACACGACCAGCATGTTGGCAGCCGGCTCGTGCAGATCGTCCGCGAGAATACGACTGAGGTCGACTACGCGCACACGTCGGCCCGTGCTGCCATCGTCTGCATGCAACTCATCGCCGTGATCTGGCGGCGCCAGCAGGATGTCCGCGACCTGACTCATCGGTATGGCCACGAGTACGTTGGCAGCCGTGCACATGAGATAACCGCTCGATCGCGGCGGCCATGACTCATCTTCTTCCGTCGTGGCGACGGGCGAAGGCATCGATACATCACTCAGCAGGTCGTCCAGATAATCGTCGACGGCCTGGAAGGCGGGTAACGTATCGCCATTCATGCCGACACCTCGTTGACCTGACGTCCAGCAGCGAGCAGTTCGCGCAGCAGGGCGCGATAGCTGTCGGTGCTTTGCTGGGCAGCCGGCCAGCACGTCAGCGGCTGGCCATGCTCGGCCGCTTCGCAGATCTGCGGGTCCGCAGCAATTACTTGCCGGGTCACCGCATGTCCGTAGCGTTCCCGCAGGGTCATCAGGGAAATCCGGTTGTTCAGCGTGCCGGCGTCGTACATGGTAGGCACGATCCAGTGCGGCAGTACGCGTCCCATCGAACGCTCGATCATCTGCATGCTGCGCTGCATGCGCTCGAGTCCATCCAGGGCGAGTGTCTCGGTTTGCGTAGGCATCAACAGCCGCTGCGCCGCCGCCAGCGCGTTGATCATCAAGAGGCCGAGCGTGGGCGGACAATCGAGCAGAACGTAATCGTATACGTTGTCCAGCATGGTCAAGGCATTGGCGAGAATGCGCCCGGTGCCCTTTCGCGTGGCCAGCTGGCGATCCAGCGTCGCCATCGGTGCCGCCGCCGGCAACAGCCACAAGCCCCGATGCCCGGTGTTACGGGCAAGACTGGCGATCGTGGGCGGATTATGTTCGCGGAACAGCTCATACACACTACCCATGCCGCTGAGGTCTTCCAGTGAGAAATAGCCGCTTAACGATGCATGCGGATCCAGATCCACCAGCAGCACGCGCATGCCCTCCTCGGCGAGCAAGGCGCCCAGCGCAGCGGTCGTGGTGGTCTTGCCCACCCCGCCCTTCTGATTGGCGATGGCCCAGATCTCCACGCGTCAGTCCTTTGCGTCCGGCATGATCAGATGCGGCGCCGTTGCCATGGTCGGTCCGCTCGCGTCGATCGTCGCCTGCGGCAGCGCCGTGATCGGGCCGGCCACGACGACCGGCTCAACCGGCCGGGCCGCGGCTTTCGCCACGACGGCAGTGGGCAACGGCGAGGTCGACGGTGGTGAGGTTGCCTCGGGAATCGATGATCGGCCATCCGGAACATTCGGATCGGCGTCAGCCGTGTGATTGATCTGATCGCTGTTGTTGTAGAAGCGCGTCGGTGCGGCACGATTGCTCAATACGACCACCAGGACGCGGCGATTGCGGTTGCGTCCGTCCTGACTGACGTTGTCGGCCGATGGGTGGTACTGACCCCAGCCGACGATGCCGAGTCGATCCGGATCAACGCCATGATCGGCAAACAGCCGCGCCACGCTCGCCGCACGCGCAGCGGACAATTCCCAGTTGGACGGATACAGCGCCGTATTGATCGGCACGTCGTCGGTATAACCTTCGACCCGCAACGGATTGGCGAAAGGCGCAAGGATCTCGCCCAGATTGGTCAGCACCTGGTTGGCCGACGGCGATAGCGCGGCAACTCCGCTGGGAAACAGGATGTCGGTGCGAATTTCGATTTCAAGCCAGTTGGTGGTGCGCCTGACGACCACCATGTTCTTGTCGATCAGCGGCTGCAACGCGCGCTCGACTTGATTGCGGATGCGTTCCAGATCCTGCTGTTCGCTGCTGGATTTGTCTTGCCCCGCTGGCGCCCGCTCCTTGATCGGAATCATCATCGGATGCGCCGGTATCGGCAGCAGCATGCGCGCCAGCGGTGCACTGGGCGTGGGCGACGGTACCGATGCGGGCATCGACACACTCGACAGCGGATTGTTCGGCTGTATGGGCCGGATCACCTGCCGCGAGCCATTGAATGCTTCGGAAATCGACTGTGCCAGCGCCCGGTATTTAGTCGTGTTGACGCTCGACATGGCGTACAGCACCACGAACAACGCAAGCAGCAGGGTGAGCAGATCCGCATACGGAATCACCCAGGCTTCGGTGTTGACGTGTTCTTCGTGTTTTTTGCGTCTCATACGAGGTAGCCCTGCAGCTTGCTTTCTATCTGGCGTGGGTTATCGCCCTGCGCGATCGACACCAGTCCCTCGATGACAATCTCGCGTACCTGAGTCTGTTTGTTGATCAAGGCCTTCAGGCGCGAGCCGATCGGCAGCAGCAGCAGGTTGGCCAGACTGATGCCGTAAATCGTGGCGACGAACGCCGCGGCAATGCCATGACCGAGCTTGGTTGGATCAGTGAGGTCGCGCATCACGGCCATCAGGCCAAGCACGGCACCAATGATGCCCATCGTGGGCGAATAGACTCCCGCGTTTTCATAGACTCTCGCCGCATTCAGGTCGGCGTGTTCGCGCGTTTCCAGCTCGACTTCCAGCACGCTGCGAATGGCTTCCGGCTCGCTGCCATCCACCAGCATCTGCAAACCTTTTCTGATGAACGGATCGGGTTCGGCGTCGATCTGCGGCTCGAGGCCGAGCAGACCTTGCCGGCGGGAAATTTCGCTCCAACCGACTACCCGGCTGATCAGGTTTGCCGGCTGCAGCGACGGCGGCTTGTAGACCATGCCCAGCATGCCCATGGCCCGTTTGAGTACGCGACCCTGGGTGTGCAGCATGATCGCGGCGATCGTGCCGCCGAAAACGATAGTGAAGGCCGCCGGATTCCACAGCGCCGACACGTCGGTACCCTTGAGGATAGCGCCGACGATGAGTACGGCGAACGCCAGGATGGTGCCGATGATGCTGATCAAGTCCATATCAGGCGGAAACCTTCAAAGAGGGAAGCAATCGATCGCCGTCCCCGGCCAATGCCGCCAGATCCAGCACCAATGCGAGCCGACCATCGCCAGTGACGGTGGCGCCGGCCACACCGGGCACGCCCTCGAACAACGGCCCCAGCGGCTTGACCATGACGTCTTCGCGACCGATCACCTCATGCACAAGACAGCCCAGATGCAGATGACCCACATGCAGTACCACCACATGCCCGCCTGCCGCATCGTCGATCCCGGCCCAGCCAGCAAGATCACCCAGCATCAGCGCACGGCCACGGTGAGCCGCGACGCGACGACCATCGAGTGCCTGGTTTTGCGCGGGCCCCAGCTCGAATACTTCGCTGACGTTGCCCAGCGGCAGCGCGAACAATCGGTCGCCCACGCGCACCATCAGCACGCGCAGGATCGCCAGCGTCAGCGGCACCGTCAGTTCCAGCGTGCTGCCATGACCTAGACGCGAACGCACCTGCAACGTGCCGCCCAGTTCGGCCACGCGCGTCTTCACCACGTCCATGCCGACACCGCGGCCGGAAATATCCGAAATCGTGGCGGCCGTGCTGAAACCGGGGCGAAAAATCAGTTCATAACACTCGACTTCGGACAGACGCGCCGCCTGTGCCGCGTCGATCACGCCCTTCTCCAGCGCTTTGCGCCGCAGCACTTCCGGATCCATGCCGCGACCATCATCGCTCACCGAAATCACGATGCGCTCGCCGCGCTGGCTGGCGGCAAGCCGCACGGTGCCTTTGCGCGATTTACCCGCCTGCTCGCGCTCCACTGGCGTTTCCAGACCGTGATCGACCGCGTTGCGCAGGAGGTGAACCAGCGGATCGGCCAACGCCTCGACCAGACTGCGATCGAGATCGGTGTCCTCGCCTTCCTGTATCAGTTCGATATCCTTGCCGAGCTGACGCGCAAGGTCGCGCACTATCCGCGGGAACCGCTGAAACAACCGGCCCACCGGCTGCATGCGCATACCCAACACGGCAGTCTGCAGTTCGTCGGAAATCCGGTCCAGTTCACCGGCAGCCAGGGTCAGCGGCTCGCTGTCGCTGCGCGACGCCAGACTGAGCAGGCGATTGCGCAGCAGCACCAGCTCGCCGGCACGATTGACCAGGGCATCCAGCTTCGCCGTGTCGACGCGCACCGTGGTTTCCGAAGCGGCTGCCGGTTTGGCCGCTGTCGCCGCTGACGTGGCGACAGTCGTAGTCGATTGAATCGCCGCGGCACCAACGATCACCGGCGCCAAAGGTGCCAGCGTCGTGCTTGTGGCATCCGTTGCCGGGGCGCCTGGCGCCAGGCCTTTGCCGTGCAGACTGTCCAGCAGCGCTTCGAACTCATCCACGTCGATCGGGTCATCGCGACGGGACGGTACTACGCTCTCTGCACCAGCAGTCATCGGGGCGGTATCCGCATCGACGCCCGGCGCAACACCTGTGCCATACAGGCTATCCAACAGCGCTTCGAATTCGTTGTCGTTGATATGCCCTCCGGACGCGTTCGCCACGGCCGGTTGACGTTCGCGCATTTCGTCCAGCATGACTTCGAAAGCCTGCTCGACTGCATCGGCATCCGCGCTGTTCTTCACGACTTTGGCGTTGACCGTTTCTGGCTTGGCCGCGGCCGGCCGCAAACGATCCAGTAGCGACGGCGGCGGCGGTGTCAGTGGCGTCGCGGCGATCAGCGCGTCCATCATGCCGTTGAGCAGGTCCAATGCTTCAAGTAGCGCATCCATCTGCGCCGGACCGAGTACCAACGTGGCGTTGCGCGCCTCGTTGAGCAGTTCTTCCGCGCAGTGACACAGTTGCACCATCGGTTCGATGGCAAGAAACCCGGCGCCACCCTTGACCGTGTGGAAAACACGAAACACCGCGTTGAGCAGCTCGCGATCCAGCGGCGAAGTTTCCAGCTGGATCAGCTGCTCGCCCAGCCGTAATACCAATTCACCGGCCTCGACCAGGAAATCGTCGCGCAGTTCGCTGTCGAGGGAAGGATCCATCAGCATGTATCCATCTGCACCGTCAGAATCCGAACTCGCTGAGCAGACGATCGGCGTCGTCCTGGCTCGACACCTTGACCGCCATCACAGGCGCCTCGCGATTGGCCAACGAACCCGTCAGGCGGACCAGCTCGAGCAGCGACGTTTCGACCGACTCGATGAAAACGACCACTTTCTTGATGCGCTGACCGGACAGGTCCTGCCAGGACTGCGCCATCACCATGTCATCCAGACCTTCACAACACCGCTCGGCAAAGGCCAGTGCCTGACGTGCCAGCACCGCGGCTGGATCAGTCTTGCTGGTCGTGAAGTCGAGTACTTCGGCGGCGTTGCCGGACAATGCATCCGCTTCCGGACGCATGCGCTCGGCGAAGTCGAGGCTGCGATGGGCCGCCTTGGCGCTCATGTCGAGCACCTCGACCAGATGTTTGCGTGCGTCGGCCATGCTGTCTGGCACGCCTTCGAACGTCAGCTCGCCACCGAGGCGGCGCACGGCGCCATGAAGGTCACGAGCGAGCAGACCCAGCGCGCGGAACAAATGCTGTTCGCGCTGCCGCACCATGCTGTCCAGCGCCTGCTCGAAAGCCGCGCCGTCTTCGCTGTTGAGCAATGCGATGACTTCGGCCGGCAGGCTCTCGGTCACATCGGGCAGGGTCGCGCTCATGCGGATGCTCCGCTGGCGGCCAGCCGCTCGAAGATCTTTTCCAGTTTTTCGCGCAAGGTGATCGCCGTGAAAGGTTTGACGATGTAGCCGTTCACGCCAGCCTGAGCGGCGGCGATGATCTGTTCGCGATTGTTTTCCGCCGTCACCATAAGCACCGGAAGCCCTTTCCACTTTGGTTCGGCGCGAATCGCGCGCAACAGCTCGATGCCAGTCATGTTGGGCATGTTCCAGTCGGTAACGACCATGTCGAACGCGCTGGCCCGCAGAAGCGCCAACGCGTTGTCGCCATCATCGGCTTCCTGGATCAGCGGATTGCTGAAACCGAGTTCGACGAGCAGGTTGCGAACAATCCTGCGCATGGTGGAGAAATCATCGACCACCAGAATTTTCATGTTCTTGTCCAACTATTTTCTCCGCTAGTTCTGCCCTGGACGATTGAGGCAGCACATAAAATCAAAGGCGAGCGGCCTGGAATCAGCACCGATGGCATCGCTAACCCGATGGCGATGCAAATCCCGGCATGCAATGACGTGCACCCGTACCGCTCGTCACCCGTAACCGTTCCTTCCTGTCTCCTTCGCGTTTGTCTGCGCTGACACGCGGCCGGCAGCGCTTCACGAGTCTTCGTCGTCGCACCATGAACTCATCCGCGAACGCAGCCTGATCAATGCCTGTCCGTGGATCTGACACACGCGCGACTCGGTCACGCCCAGTACTAATCCGATTTCCTTCAGGTTCAACTCCTGTTCGTAGTACAACGACATCACCAACTGTTCGCGGTCGGGCAAGGTAGTGATCGCCTCGGCCAATGCAGTCCGCATACCGTTACGCTCGATCCGCTCCTGCGGACTCAAGCCACTCTGGTCGATGACGTCCATCGCTCCGCCGCCTTCGCCGCCGTCACCGTCATCGGGCGCCGTGAGACTCAGCAATCGGGCGCTGGCCGCATCGGCAAGCACCTGGTGATACTCCTCGACACTCATGCCCAATCGCCGCATCACCTCGGCACCTTCGGCATCCGCGCCTGTCTCGTTTTCAATCTTCCGCACGACTTCCGCGACTTCACGGGCCTTGCGATGTACCGATCGCGGGGTCCAATCCGTGCGCCTCAATTCGTCGAGCATCGCGCCACGAATTCGTATACCCGCATAGGTCTCGAAGCTCGCGGAGCGATCGGTGGCGAAATTGCGCGCGGCTTCCAGCAAACCGATCATGCCGGCCTGTACCAGATCGCCCACATCCACGCTTGGCGGCAATCGCCCCATCAAGTGATAGGCAATACGACGCACGAGCGGCGCATGCTGCCTTACCAGTTGATCGGCCTCTGCACGTTGTAGCTGTAGGTATTCCGAAGCGACGCTCATTCTCACCACCCCGTAGCCGGCACACTCTGACCGCTGAAAAACGCGATCCGACCAAGATCCGGATACATGGGCTCTTCCCATGTATCGACAGCACATGCCAATTGCTTAAATCCCATCGCCGAGCGACTGGATGGCCACAGATCGACCACCGCGCCCTGGCGCTTGATCGCCTGTCGCAGTCGCTCGTCGTGCGGCACCATGCCCATGAAGCTGAGTGCGACATCGAGGAAGCGTTCGCTGACGCGTGCCAGCTTCTCGTAGAGACGTCGCGCCTCGCCGGCGTGACGAACCATGTTGGCGACGATCTGGAATCGCCGCACCCCAAAATCCCTACTGAGCAACTTGATCAACGCGTAGGCATCGGTCAGCGATGCAGGCTCGTCACAGACCACGACGATGACGTCGTCGGCAGCGGCGGCGAACATCATCACGTCGTCCGATACGCCGGCCGCGGTATCCACCACCAGGTACTCCGGCGGAAGGATCAGATCATCGAAGGCGCGGATGACCGCCGCATGCTCGCCATTGCACATCTGCGCCAGCCGGCGTGCACCCGATCCGCCAGGAATCACTTTCAGCCCATGCGGACCGGGGATGATCAGATCCTGCAGCGTGCAGTTGCCTTCGAGCATGTGCCCGACGTGCCGCAGCGGCGTCAGACCCAATTGCACATCGACGTTGGCGACACTCATGTCGGCATCGAACAGCATCACGTCGTGACCGGCCATCGACATCGCCATGGCCAGGTTGACAGCCACTGTCGTCTTGCCCACGCCACCCTTCCCCGCTGCGACGGTCAGTGTGCGCGTCGTGCGTCGTGCCGGCGTCATGGCACGGAGGCTGGATGCCTGATGTAACACTTCGGTATCGCGCTGACGCACCGGCGATGGCGCCGTAAACAGATTCTGCAAACCCCAAGCTTGATCCACCGGAATTGCCCCATTCATAGACTTGCCACCGCAAGACCGAATCGCTCGGCCATCTCCACATCGTCGGCTGCCGGGGTCAGGCGCCGTTGAACCTGTGCCGCACGACACACGAGCACGCGTGCGTCGGCAGCACAGATGTCTTCGGGCACGCGCTGCCCGTCCGTCGTGCAGTCCAGCGGCAAACGGTGACGGATCAGCACCGACAACACACCGCCGAGGCTCGGCGCTTCGTCCAGCTTGGTGACGATGCACGCCTGCAGCTGCAACGGCAGGTAGGCACGCACCGAGTCGTCCAGCGACGACGCTTGCGCGTTCGCGGCCAGCACCAGACAGGTACGCAGTCGTCCGGCATCGTTGACCTGCCGCAATACCTCCATCTGCTGTTCGAGGCGCGGGTCGTTGCCGGCCACGCCGGCGGTGTCGATCAGCACGGTGTGATGCTCGCGCAAGTTATCGAGCGCCTGGGTCAGGCTGGCGGCATCGTGTGCCGAGTAGACGCGCACGCCGAGCAGACGCCCATAATGTTCCAACTGTGCGGCGGCGCCGATGCGGTAATGGTCGGTGCTGACCAGCGCCACCTTGGCTGGGCCGTGACGCAGTACCGCACGTGCGGCGAGCTTGGCGACGGTGGTGGTCTTGCCCACGCCGGTTGGCCCGACCAGCGCGGTGACGCCACCGGTTTCAGCCAGATCGCGTCCGCTGACTTTCAGATTGCGGCTGAGCAGACCCAGCGGCAGATAGCGCGCCTGATCGGCGCTCAGCTGCTCGGGCAATTCTTCGATCAACTGGCGCGCCACATCCGTTTCGATACCCAGACGGGTCATGTCGCGCAACACACGCGCACGCATCGGGCGGCGGCGCTCCATGTCGTTCCAGGCGAGACTCGACAGCTGCTGTTCGAGCAACTCGCGCAGGCCGCCCAGCTCGGTACGCATCCGCGCCGCCTCGAGCACGTTTTGTTCGACGATCGGCTGCAGCATGGCCAGTTCGCTTGGCGGCATCGGCATCGGCGGCGGCGCGGCCGAGGCGCGACGTTCGGCAGCGGCATGGCTGGCGGCTGGTTCGGGCATCGGTGCACCATGCCGTGCCGCTTCGCGAACCAGCGTTTCGTCGTAGTCGATGGCGGCGATGATCTCGATGCCATCGTCGAGGCGGCGGGTCGACAGGATCACCGCATCGGCGCCCTGTTCCGCACGCACCTCACGCATCGCCTGACGCATATCAGCGGCGAGGAATCGCTTGATCTTCATGGATGGCTCCCGCAAGGCAGGCCCGTCGCCGCGAAGGCAGCGACCTCCCTTGGCCTGGCTGGTCCCGTCACCATTGTTTTTTCAGGCTTCATCCCGCGCTCCGTTACCCAGCTTTCGACCACATCACTCATCGGCCCAGTGCCTGCACCAGCCTTACTCGGCGGTTGTCGGGCACCTCGTTGTAAGCAAGCACATGCAGGTTCTGCGCCACATGCCGAGTGAACCTTGCCAACCACGGCCGCAACTGCGGTTGCACCAGCAATACGGCCGGCTCGCCACTCACCTCCTGCCGTTGAGCTGCCTCGGCCACGCTCTGTTGCAGACGATCGGCCAGGCCCGGTTCCACGGCAGCACCAGCAGCACCACTGCTCGAGAGAGAGCTGAGCAAAATCTGTTCCAACTCCGGCGCCAGCGTCAGCACGGGAATTTCAGTACCTAAACCGGCGATTTCCTGGACGATCTGACGGCCCAGTGCCACCCGTACGGAGGCCGTCAACGTGCCGGGATCCTGACTCTGCCCGGCGTGCTCCGCCAAAGACTCGACGATGCTGCGCATATTGCGAATCGGCACCCGCTCGGCCAGCAGGTTCTGCAGCACCTTGACCACCACACCCAGCGCCAGACGCTTGGGCACGAGGTCTTCCACCAGCTTCGGTGCGCTCGCGGCCAGACGATCCAGCAGTTGCTGGACATCCTGGTGACTGAGCAGTTCGTGCGCATGGTTCTGCAACAGATGCGACAAATGGGTGGCGATCACCGTCGCTGGATCGACCACGGTATAACCCAGGCTTTGCGCATGGTCGCGCTGACTGTTCTCGATCCACACCGCTTCCAGACCAAAGGCCGGATCGCGCGTGGTCACACCTTGCAACGTGCCATGGACGCGACCGGGATTGATGGCCATGTAGCGTTCGGTATAAACCTCCGCCTCACCCATCGGCACGCCCATCAAGGTGATCCGGTAGGTATTGGGCCCCAGATCCAGGTTGTCGCGAATGTGTACGGCGGATACCAGAAAGCCGAGTTCCTGCGACAGCTTGCGGCGCACCGATTTGATCCGCCCCATCAGCTCGCCACCCTGGTTCTTGTCGACCAGCGGGATCAGCCGGTAGCCGACTTCCAGGCCGACCGGATCAACGCTGGCGACATCCTCCCAGCCCAGTTCGAGCCGTTCGGTCGGTGCCGGTGCCGGCAGCGCTTCGGCGGCAGCCTTGGCGACCTGCTCCTTCACTTCCGCATCGCGCCGTTTCATCAACCAGGCGGCGCCTCCGCACGCCGCCGCCAGCATCAGGAACGCAATGTTCGGCATGCCGGGAATCAGCCCCATCACCGCCAGTACCACGCCGGCAACCGCCAGTGCACGCGGCTGCGCGAACACCTGCCCGATCACCTGCTTGCCCATGTCCTGCGACTTGGAGACACGTGTGACGATCACCGCCGTGGCGATCGACAGCATCAACGAAGGCACCTGTGCCACCAGACCATCGCCGATGGTCAACAGCGTATACGTGCGTGCGGCTTCGCCGGCGGAAAGCCCGTGCTGCATGACGCCGACGAAAAAACCGCCGACGATATTGATCAGCAAAATCAGGATGCCGGCGGTGGCATCGCCGCGAACGAATTTGGAGGCACCGTCCATCGAACCATAGAAGTCCGCCTCTTCGCGTACTTCCTGGCGGCGCTCACGTGCCTGGTCCTGCGTCAGCAGACCGGCGTTGAGATCGGCGTCGATCGCCATTTGCTTGCCGGGCATCGAATCCAGAGTGAAGCGCGCCGTCACTTCCGACACGCGCGTGGCACCCTTGGTGATCACCACGAAGTTGATGATGGTGAGGATCGCGAACACCACCAGGCCGACCGCGAAATTGCCGCCGATCACGAATTCGCCGAAGGCCTCGATCACCTTGCCGGCCGCACCGGGACCATCATGGCCGTGCAGCAATACCACGCGGGTGGACGCAATATTGAGCGCCAGCCGCAGCAGTGTCGCCATCAGCACGACCGTCGGGAACGCCGCGAATTCCAGTGGCCGCATCACGTAGACCACCGCCAGCAGAATCACCAGCGACAGCGCAATGTTGAAGCTGAAAAGCATATCCAGAATGAATGGCGGCAACGGCAGCATCAGCATCGCCAGCATCGCCAGCATCACCACCGGCGCGCCGATGCCGCGGCGGGTCACCTGCTTGAATGTGTCAAATGCGCTTGTCGTGGCCATGCCATGGTGCCCTGGTGGTGTGCTTCATTACGGTTCGCGGTAATGGCCCTGCAGATCGGGATCGACCTCGGGTCGCGGTGGCGGCGGTGCGGGATCGCCGTGCTCGGTGGCCTGCCTCAGCTGATAGACGTAAGCAAGAATCTGCGCGACCGCGACATACAGCGCGGAAGGAATTTCCTGGCCTAGCTGGGTGGTTGCATACAAAGCCCGTGCCAGCGGCGGCGCTTCGACCAACGGGATGCGATGCGCCGATGCGACCAGACGAATCTGCTGAGCCAGCACGTCGACGCCCTTGGCGATCACGCGGGGCGCACGCATGCGGCTGTCGTCGTATTTCAGCGCCACCGCGAAATGGGTCGGGTTTACCACGACGACATCCGCCTTGGGCAACTCCTGCATCATGCGACGGCGCGAAAGCTGCTGTGCCACCTGACGAATGCGGTTCTTCAGTTCGGGGCTGCCGTCGGTATCCTTGTGTTCGTCGCGCAATTCCTGCTTGGTCATGCGGTGGCGACGGTTGTAGTCGAAGCGCTGCCACAGCGCATCAATGCCACCGATAAAGCCCAGCACCAGGCCAAACATCAGTCCGGCCTGGCCCAGCAGCGTGAGCATTTCACCGATGCCCGCGCGCACGGAGCCGCTGCCCGTGGCCAATACCGCGGACTCGGCATGACGCAGAAGCAGCACCAGCGCGCCACCGATGAAGCCGAGTTTCAGCAACGACTTGCCCAACTCGACTAGACCATTCATTGAAAACAACCGACCGACACCGGCAATCGGATCGAGTCGATCGAATTTCGGTTGCAGCGCTTGCGCGCTGAAGCTCAAACCACCGATCAGGATCGGTGCCGCCAACGTGCCAAGCAGGGTCGCGATGAGCAGCGGGAGCAGCAGCGCCAGCGCTTCGTGTCCGGCCGCCGACAGCACATGCAGTGGCAGTCGATCGGTGAACAACGCCTCACGCGGATAGCTCATGCCCAGCCTGTAGATCTGTCGCGCATGGCCATACATTTCCTGCCCGTTGGTGAGCAGCGCGATGACACCGGCAAGCACGATCATGGCGCCGGCGAGATCGCGCGAACGCGGTACCTCGCCTTTTTCGCGTGCGTCCTGCAGGCGTTTTTCCGATGCCTGTTCGGTGCGGTCTTCGTTTTCCTGCTCGGCCATGCGTGCGCCCTCAACCGCCGAGCAACTGACGCATCAGCGTCCACGCCACGCCCTGCAGCGCCTCATACGCACTGGCCAGACCACGCATGGCCAGCCACAAGGCGATGAAGCCCATACAGATGCTGATCGGAAAACCCACCGCGAAAAGATTCATCGACGGTGCGGAACGACTGATCGCGGCGAAGCCGATATTCACCAGCAGCAAGGCAGTCATCGCCGGCAACGCCACACGAAATGCGCCAGCAAACATCTCGCCGCCGGCGGCAACCACCGCGAACAAGGCATTGTTGCTGAGGCCTGCCGCGCTCGGTGGCAACGTGCGAAAGCTGTCGGCGAGCAACGCGATAACCTGCAGATGGCCGTTCATCGCCAGGAACAGCAAGGTCACCAGCAGCAGGTAGAACTGGCCGAGCACAGGCACGCTGCCGCCGGAAGTGGGATTGACCAACTCGGCAAATCCCAGACCCATGCTTTGACCGACCAGGATGCCGCCGTAGGACACCGCCTGAAACACCAGCTGCAGCACGAAGCCGACGCTGCCACCGATCAGCAGCTGGCTGGCCATGGCCGCCACACCGGTTGCGCTGAACATATCTCCTTGCGTCGGTGACAACGGCGCCAGCACGAACGTAAGCAGGACGACCGTCGCCACGCGGATTCGCGTCGGTATCACCGTGGCACCGAAGATTGGCGCAACCAGACAAAACCCGCCAACCCGACCCAGCGCCCACAGCATGCCACCCAGCCAGCTCATCACGCTGGCCAGTTCCACGCTGCTCATTTGATCGCTCCAGGCAGGCCGACGATCAGCTCGTGCGTGAATTGCACCAGCGTGCGCAGCATCCACGGGCCGGCAACCAGCCCGACGACGGCCATCGCCATCAGCTTCGGAATGAAGCTCAAGGTCATCTCGTTGATCTGCGTCGCAGCCTGGATGATGCCTACCAACAAACCCACCGCCAGCGCGGTAAGCAGCAGCGGCGCGGCGATAAGCATCGCTACAAAGAGCGCGTGCTGGCCAAACTGCAGTATCCACTCCGGCGTCATGTGTAGAAACTCCCGGCGAGGGTTCCGATGAGCAACGACCAACCATCGACCAGCACGAACAGCATGATTTTGAACGGCAGCGAGATGATCGCCGGCGAGACCATCGCCATACCCATCGACATCAACACGCTGGCCACGACCAGATCGATGATCAGGAACGGAATGAAAAGCAGGAAGCCCATCTGGAACGCAGTTTTCAGTTCGCTGGTAAGAAAGGCTGGCATCGCCACGCGGAACGGCACTTCATCCTTGCTGGCATAAGGCTGCTCCTTGGCCAGATGCGTGAACAACTGCAGATCGGCGTCGCGGGTCTGGTCCAGCATGAAGTGCTTGAACGGCGCCGCCGCCGCAGGAATGGCCTGCTCGGCGTCCATCTGATGATCCATATAGGGCTTCACGCCGTCCTGATAGGCATGATTGATGACCGGCGACATCACGAACAACGTCAGGAACAGCGCCAGTCCCAGCAGCACCTGATTCGGTGGCGTCGACTGCGTGGCCAATGCCTGGCGCAAAAAACTCAGCACAATGATGATGCGCGTGAACGAAGTCATCATCAGCAACACCGCCGGCAACATCGTCAGCACGGTCATCAGCGCCAGCGTTTGCAGCGACAGACTCCAGTTCTGCCCACTGCCGACATTCTGCACCGTCAATATCGGGATGCCAGCCGATGGCGTCGTGGCAATAGGCGCGATCGGCGCCATCGGGCTGGTCTGCGCTGCCGAAGCGCCCAGCGGAAACAGCGCCAACAGGAAACACAGCAACACGCGCAGCAGGCGACGATTCATCAGCTGCGCCTCCAGCGACCCAGCAGCTCACCAAAGCTCGGCGTCACTACCGGCTCGGCAGCAACCGTCGATGCGACACCGTCGTAGACATGCAGCGTCCGTACGCCGCCCGTACCTACGCCGATCAGTACACGCTTGCCATCGGCATCCAGCAGCAGCACCCGTTCGCGCGTGCCGACCGACAACGTTTCCAGGCAGCGCAGGCGTCGACCGCCGGTGAACTGGCGTGCCTGCAGTCGCCGACTCATCCAGCCGGCCACGAAAATAAGCACCACGATCCCGGCTAGACTCAGTACCACGCGCAACAGCTCACCACCGACGTTGATGTCGGGCGTGCTCGACACTGCCATCGGCAACGCGGCAGACAACGTACTCATCGCAGCTTGCGCACGCGTTCGGATGGGCTGATCACATCGGTCAGGCGGATGCCGAACTTCTCGTTGATCACGACCACCTCGCCATGCGCCACCAGCGTACCGTTGACGAACACGTCCAGCGGCTCGCCGGCAGCGCGGTCAAGCTCCACCACCGAACCCTGATTGAGCTGCAGCAGGTTGCGGATGCTGATGCGGGTGCGGCCCACTTCCATCGCCAGCGTCACCGGTACGTCAAGAATCATGTCCAGGCTGACGTCGGTGCCTTCGCCAGGCGTTTCGCTCAAGGCATCAAACTCCAGTCGTCCTTCGTTCGTGGGGGCGGCGCTGCCGGTCAGGGGCGAGCTATCGATGCTCTGGCTCATGGGACTTTCTCTTGGGAAAAATCGAGGAGTGCGCGCATTTCGCGGCGACGCACCTGGGATTTGAAACGCACGGCGTAACGGCCGTTGGATTGCCCATAACGGCCACGGAACACCGGCACATCCTCGGCAAACACGGTCGTCAATTCAGGCAGATTGAGCGGAATGACATCGCCGACGCGAAGCCATAGAAACTCGCCAATACTCATCTGGGTTTCCAGCAGCAGCGAGCTGATCTCCACTTCGGCGTCCATCACTTCTTCGTGCAGGCAGTTGATCCAGCGATCGTCGCGTTCGACACGATCGCTTTGCACGCCAGCGTCCAGCATCGTCCTGATCGGTTCCACCATCGAGTACGGCAGCGTGAGATGAATTTCGCCACCACCGCCATCGAGTTCGATGTGAAAGCGCGACACCACCACGGTCTCGGTGGGGCTGACAATATTGGCGAACTGCGGATTGATTTCGGAATTGAGAAACTCGAACTGCACCGGCATGACCGGCGCCCACGCTTCGATCATCGACGTGAAAACCTCCGCCAGCAGGATCTGGATGACGCGGTTTTCCGTCGGCGTGAAATCGCGACCTTCGATGCGTGCGTGATAGCGGCCGTCACCGCCGAAGAAATTGTCGATCACGGTGAACACCAGCCGCGGCTCCATCAACACCAACCCGGTACCGCGCAATGGCTTGAGCCTGATCAGGTTGAGATTGCTCGGCACCGCAAGCCCGTGTACGTACTCGTTGAACTTGAGCATGCGTACGCCAAGCACCGACACTTCGCAGGTCTTGCGCAGCACACCGAACAATGCAGTGCGAAAGAAACGTGCGAAACGATCGTTGATCATTTCCAGCGTGGGCAGTCGACCGCGCACGATGCGATCCTGCTGGGTGAAATCGTATTCGACAATCGTGCCCGGCTCGGGCGGTACGTCGCTTTCGGTTTCCACCTGGCCATCGTCGACGCCGTTGAGCAGCGCATCGATCTCTTCCTGCGAAAGTAGGTCGCTCATCGCTATGGTTTCCTCACTGCATCACGAAGCTGGTGAAGTACAGCGCGTCGACGCCGGGTTTGCCGAGCTTGTCGGCGACAATCTTGCGCACTGCCGTCAGCGCTTCGGCCTGCAGCTTCTGTTTGCCGGCGGTCGTGCTGAGCTGATCGAACGTCTGGCTGCTAAACAGCATCACCAGCGCATTGCGGATGACCGGATCGTTGTCCTTGATCGTCTGGATCGCTGCGGCATCGCGCGACATCACGGTGACACCGACCTGCAGGTAGCGCGTGGCATCGTTGTTGTCCTGAAAATTCACCACGAACGATGGATCCAGCGGCAAATAGACGTCCACCGCCTTGACTGCCGGCGCGGCAACGGCACCGCCCTCGGCGTTGGCCTGGGTCGAGCGCGAATGGAAAAACCAGAAACCGCCCGCACCAAGTGCAACCACCAACACGCCCCCCACGATCACCATCGTGCGCTTGCCGCCTTTCTTGGCGACGACAGCGGGCGATTCAACTTCAATACTTTCAGCGTTAGCCATGAACAAACTCAACCTCTATGAATGACCCGACGCCATCGCTTCGACGAAACACCTACGAGCGAATCAACTGGAATGAAGAAGCCCGAACGGGCTTCAATGAAAACTATTTAGCAAACGTCATGCCATCGATACGAATCGCGCTGTGAAGCGATCTGCCGGATAGGTGGAATCACGGGCAACGTTTTATTGACGCGTGTCGACAAGCAGACGCGACAACGGCGCAGTGATTCCGTCAGAGCGGGCAATGGCGAAAAACGCCCGTAGAAAGCTGACTCATGCAGCACGGTTCGCGCGCTGACGAAAACCAGGATTCATCGATGCCGTTTCGTCAAACACGCAGCATTCCGGCCTTCGCCGGAATGAAGGAAAAAAGAAACTCGCGATGACTCAGGCGAAGGCGTCGACCAGGCCTGTGGCCAATGGCTGTGATGATGTAGCGACGTCGGCATCGATCGACTCGGCTTCGTTCGTCTTGGCGGAGGCCGGGGATGTTTGTCCCTGCGAACTGCCGAACTGTTGCTGTGCAGTCTGCTGACCGACCGTGGCCTGACCCAGCGACAAGCCATGCCCGCCGAGCATCTGGTTGAGCTGGTCCAGGCTTTGCTGCACAGCCGCGACCGCCGCCGGATGCTGCGCCGAGAAAACCACGTCGACACGACCGTGCTCGACACTCACCTTCACGTCGAGTGGACCGAGTTCCTGTGGATTCAGACGGATCTGCGCCTGCTTGATGTCCTGCCCACCCAGCCATGTGACCTGCTGACCGAGCTCCTGCGAAAAACTGGGTGAAGTAACGCTCGCATTGATGTTCAGGCTGTGCGGTGTCACGTTGCTGGTCGCAGGTGCGCCGAGAACCGGCGTGGCAAGCGCGCCACGCAAGCTGGCCAGATCGCCCGTGTCCAGGGTCTGGCCAGCGGTTGTTGTTGCAGGAGTCGCGGCGATCAATGCGTTGTGACCGCTGCCGAGGAAATTGCTGACGGACGTCTGTGCCGTCGTATCGACGCTTTGCGCAAGCACGCTGCCAACGGCGTCGTTGTCATCGCTCGCGTCATCAGCATCGTCCGCATCCGCGTCGTCCGTGGCCGAAAACGCGCCGGCCGGTTTACCCAGCGTCTGACCCGATGCCATGGTGCCCGTGGTGGTGGTCGCCGGCAGTACGCCGGATGCCGCCGTGCTGCTGGCGCCTTGCGTCGCAGCTTGATTATTTGAGGGCGGAAGCGGAACAGGAGCACCGATCACCGCCGTCGGCACGGCGCCTTGCTGCACTGGCTTGATGTCAGCATCCTGGGGCGGTGTTTTGCCTGCAGGCGCCTTGCCATCGGTAGACGCTGTGGTCGCCGCGTTTGCATCGCCCGACGATTGATCGATCAGGCCAAGCACCTGCGTGGCTGCCGAGGTCGAGCCATCGGCGACATCGGTGTCGTCCTGGGTGCAGGCACTGGACGAGGTGCCCGTTTGCGCATGAGTTGCATCGTTGTTGGTGGCTGATGTCGTACTGGAGACAGCCGCTTTGCTTGTGGATGACGTGTCCGTGGACGAACGGCTGTTCGATGCTTGCGACTGCTGCTGCGCGTCATGCAGGTGTGCGTTGAATGCCGTGCTATCGGCACGCTGACCGACCGGATCGGCCGACGGGCGCGACGTGGTCGAGCTCGCCGGGCTGGCAGTACGAAGAGCGGGTAACGGAAGGGTGCTGCTCATGCATGGACACTCGTGCTAAACGGATTCCCGATGACCGCAGCAAAAACCGAGCCAGACCAGCGCCTCGACTCAAGCCGAGCCGACGGGGCGTCGGCGGTGTTGCATGCGCTCGTCGATTTCGGCCTGTTCCTGACGCTGCTCGCTCTGCTGCTCCTGTGTGCGATAGCGCCCAACCACGCTATCCAGCGCCTTTTCACGCGCGTGCGCCTGCAACCATTGCAGGCGTGTTGTCTCGGTCAGTCGACGCTGACGTTCCACTTCGCGGCCTTGCTGGACGATCGCCTGATCAATGCGCTCGACGAATTGTTGACGGTTCAGCAACGCACTGACTGTCAGACCGCCGACGCCAAGGCCGTATTCCTCACGATAGCGTTCCAGCTCATCCAGCTGCTGCTGTACATAAGCCAACCGTTGCTGCTGTTCGACAAGGCGCTGCAACGCCTCCTGCTCGCGGCGTTCGGCCTGATCCACCGCCGGTTGCAATCGCTCCGAACGCGTCATGCCATGACCTCGGACACGAGTTCACCCAGACGTTCCTGCGCCTCGCGCAGCGACACCGGCTCGTCGACTTCCTGCTGGAGAAACGTGAGCATCCTTGGCCACATCGCGATAGCCTGATCCACTTTGGGATCGGCGCCTTTCTGGTAAGCACCCACAGCGATCAGATCGCGCTGCTGGCGATAGGCCGAATACACCTGGCGGAAACGCTGCGCAGCACGCATCTGGTCCTTGTCGATCACCGCCGGCATCACGCGGCTGATCGACGCTTCAATATCGATGGATGGATAGTGACCCGCCTCGGCCAAATCGCGCGACAGCACGATATGACCGTCGAGAATGGCACGTGCGGCATCGGCGATCGGATCGTGACGGTGATCATCGCCTTCGGTCAGCACGGTATAGAAGGCCGTGATCGAACCGCGCCCCTCGGCATCGTTGCCGGCACGCTCGACCAATGCCGGCATCAGCGCAAATACCGAGGGTGGATAGCCCTTGGTTGCTGGCGGTTCGCCGATCGCCAGCGCGATCTCGCGTTGTGCCTGCGCATAGCGAGTCAACGAATCCATCAGCAACAACACTCGCTGGCCGCGGTCGCGGAACCACTCCGCGATCGCCGTGGCGTACTGCGCACCACGCAATCGTTTGAGCGGCGGCGCATCGGCCGGAGCGGCAACGATCACGGCGCGTGCGCGACCTTCGTGGCCCAGCGTCTGTTCGACGAATTCCTTTACTTCACGACCGCGTTCGCCGATCAAGCCGACCACGACCACGTCGGCATCGGTATAGCGCGTCATCATGCCAAGCAAGGTCGATTTGCCGACGCCTGAGCCGGCGAACAGGCCCAGACGCTGGCCACGCCCGACCGTAAGCAAGGCATTGATCGCGCGTACGCCGGTATCCAGCGGTGTGTCGATCGGTTTGCGCGACATCGGATTGATGGGAGCGCGCTTGAGTGCCGCATGCTCATCGACATCGAGCGGGCCCAAGCCATCCAGCGGCACACCATCGGCACCAATCACACGGCCCAGCAACGCCTCGCCTACCGGCAAGCCTCCAGCGCGCGAGCACGGACGCACACGCGCATTCGGCAGCACACCGTGCATTTCCGTCGCCGGCATCAACAGCAAGCGCTCGTCTGTGAAACCCACTACCTCAGTATCCAGCACCGTACCGTCAGCGGTGTCGACCAGGCAACGCGAACCCAACGCGGCTTCGCATCCTTCGGCTTCCAGAGTCAGCCCAACCACGCGGCGCAGACGACCCTCCACCGTGAGCATCGGCACTACCACGGCCCGCTGCGCACGTTTCGCCAGCTGCTGTTGCCAGCGTCGCCGACGCGCTTCGGGCGATGGCTCCGCGCTCACGCAACCACCTCGTCGATACCGTCGTCGACATCGTTGCCAAGCACGGCATCAATCACCGTGGCCAGGCGCGTATCCACGCGGGCATCGAGCCGCGAGCGCTCGCTTTCCAGCATGCAGTCGCCACGACTCAGCGTCGGCTTGGCGCCGAGCCGCCATTGCGGTTCGGTTGCACCGAGTTCGCGCAGCAGAATCAGATCGTCAGGATGAACCCATACACGCAATTCACGGGTGGCCGATGGCAGCGCCGCGGCGGCCTCGCGTACGGCCAGTTCGATCAGCGATGGATCGAGCTGCAACTCACGACCCACCACACGACGCGCCATCACCGTGGCAAGTCGTGCGAGCTCCTGTTCGGTGATGTCATCAAGCGCATCGAGAGGCCGCGCCGCGGCGGAACAGAGGGCCTCGAGACGGGCCAGTTGCTCATCCATCTGATGTTTGGCCACGGCACGCCCCTCGGCAAGCCCGGCGGCAAACCCTTCTTCACGCGCCAGACGCTCGATTTCCTCCAGCTCGAATACCGTCGGCCCCGGTGGCGGCGGCGCGGGCTCAGTGAGTACGGGCAGAACAGCACCGATCTGCGGCAGCTCCCAGCGCTCGAAAGCGACAAGCTTGTCGCGGCTGAGTACGCCGGCCATCAGACGAACTCATCGCCGTTGGCAGCGAGACTGATCTGACCGGCGTCGGCGAGTTTGCGTGCGATGGTCAGCACTTCCTTCTGCGCCGCGTCGACTTCGCTGAGTTTGACGGGTCCCTTGACTTCAAGGTCGTCGCGCAGCATGTCGGCCGCACGCTTGGACATGTTGCCGAAAATCTTTTCGCGCACCGCCGGCTCGGCACCTTTCAGGGCGGTGATCAGGCGCGCCGAAGGCACCTCACGCAACAGCGCTTGCATGCTGCGGTCGTCGAGATCGGCGAGATCCTCGAAGACGAACATCAATTCTTCGATGCGTCCACCGAGACCGGCATCCTGGCCGCGGATGGCGGTCATCAGCTCGGCTTCGCGGCTCGTTTCCATCGCGTTGAGGATGTCAGCCGCCGCCTTGAGACCGCCCACGCTGGCCGACTTCAGTTTGCTGGAGGTACCTGAAAACTGGCGCTCCATGATTTCATCGAGCTCATTGAGCGCATGGGGCTGGACACCATCGAGATTGGCGATGCGCATCACCGCGTCGCTGCGCACGCGAGGCGGCAGATAACCGATCACTTCGGCGGCCTGGTCCGGTTCCAGATGGGCCAGCACCAGCGCGATGATCTGCGGATGCTCCATGCCGATCATCTCGGCGATGGCCCGGCTTTCCATCCATTTCAGCGACTCCAGGCCCTTGGTCGAACGGCCCAGCAGGATACGGTCGATCAAACTGCCGGCCTTGGTTTCACCCAGGGCGCTGACCAGCATCTTGCGGATGTATTCCTCGGTGCCTACGCCCAGCGACGTCTGTCGACCGATGTCATCGTTGAGTCGGCCGAGTACGTTCTCGACCTGCTCACGCGACACGTTCGTCAGCGTGGCCATCGCGGTACCCACGGCCTGCACGTCACGCGCACTGAGATGCTTGAGCACCTCCGCAGCGTCCTGCTCACCCAGCGTGAGCAGCAGGATGGCGGCGCGCTGGGCGCCACCGATGTCCATCGGCTCAACTGCCATCGTCGCCTACCCAGTTCATGACTACTTGCGCCACCTGCTTCGGATTTTCCTGGACCAACTTGCGGGCCTGGCCGATCTTCTGTTCGTAGGCCATCGACTGAATCTGCGGCGAGCCGATGCGCATGGGGTCGGGACGTTCGTCGAGGCGATCGTCATCGCTGATGCGCACGGACACCGATGGCATCGGCCCGGGCAACGCAGCGAGCGGTTCGGGTGCGCGCATCAGGCCCTTGAGCAGCGGGCGCAGCAGACCGAAGGCAATCAGCAGCGCGATCAGGATACCCACGCCCTGCTTGATCAGATCCATCATCCCCGGGTGCTGCCAGAACGGCTGGACGAAGGGCGCGGCATCCACCGGCGTCTCGGTGAAGGCTTGATTGATCACGCTGACCGTATCGCCGCGCTGCGCGTCGAAACCCACCGCGTTCTTGGCCAGATCGGTGAGGTGCTGCAGATCCTGCGTACCGAACGGCACGCTCTTGCCCTTGCCGTCGATCGCCGCCTTGTTGTCGACCACCACGGCGACGGAGAGGCGTACCAGCCGACCGGCCGGGTCGCTGACGTGGCTGATGGTGCGACCCAGTTCGTAATTGCGCGTCGAACTCGACGAGGTTTGGCTAGGCGTGGATGTCTGCGCCGTGGCTGCCTTGGCGTTCGCAACATTGGGCTTGGCCGCGGTCGGCTGTGGCGTGCTGTTTGGCGGCTGATTGCTCAACGCACCGGCGATCGCACCACCCACGTCATCGCGCTTCTGCTCGCTGGTGGTCTGCTCACTGCGCACCGCCGGATTGGCGTTGTCGTAGCTTTCGGTAGCCTTTTCGGTCTGGCTGAAATCCAGATCGGCATGCACTTGCGCACGGACCCGACCCACACCGACCAGTGGCGTGAGCAGCTCTTCGATACGCTGCGCATAACTGTTCTCCATGCGCGTGGCGAGACGCAGGCGCATATCGCCCACTGCACCGGGGCTGTCAGGATCGGCCACCGTGAGCAACGCACCTTGCTGATCGACTACGGATACCTGCGCCGGATCCAGGTCGGGCACGCTGGCCGAGACCAGATGCACGATCGCGCCAACCTGACTGCTGTCGAGCTGGCGTCCGGGGTAAAGCGTCAAGAGCACCGACGCGCTGGCCGGACGATTATCACGAATGAACGCCGACGTTTTCGGCAACGCAAGGTGGACACGCGCCGCACGCACGAACTGGAGCCCAGCGATGGTGCTGCCAAGGTCGGTTTCCAGCATCTGCTGATAGCGTGTGGTTTCGGCCAGATCGCTCATGCCGAAGGGTGAATCGCTTTGCGGCAACATGCCGCCCGCGGTACTGCCCTGCGGCAGCCCCTGCCCGGCCAGCCGCAGCCGGGTGTCGGCAAGTGTTTCTGCCGGCACGGAAATGGAGGCACCGTCGGCGCCCAACTTGTACGGGGTATTGCTGGCCTGCAAGGCCTGCGTGATGCTTGAAGCATCTTTGGGATCGAGCCCGGCATACAGCAGCCCGTAGTTGGGGCCGCGTGACCACAGCACGATCGCCACGCCGAATGCCACTGCGGCGGCGACGCCGAACAGCAGCATGAGAAGCCGGGTCGCCGGATTGCGCAGGAGGCTTTTCAGCGGATCCAGGCGCGAACCGTTACCTGACGGTGTGATGGCGTTTTCGGCCATGAATACTCTAATCGTGATGACGCCGAGGGCGTCGGGTGGTGATCCGGAATCAGACCGGCATGTTCATGATGTTGGTGTAGGCATCGGTGAGCTTGTTGCGCACCTGCACCAGCGCACGGAAAGAGAGATCGGCCTTCTGTCCGGCGATCACAGTGCTACCGATATCGGATCCGGCATCACCACGCTCGAACGCGTTGACTTGGTTCTGTGCTGTCGACTGGCTATCCGCAACGGCTGCCACCGATCGCTTGAGAAGCGAACCAAAATCGATTCCGGTTGCGCTGCCGACCGTATTGTCTGCGGTCCCAATCGGAGTTTCGGACAGCATCGATGTAGCTTGCGTGCCGAGCTGCCGCATTTGCGAGAGAACGCTGTTGACGTCAATTTGGCTCATGTCGGTTTTCCAACGCTAGACCGTGATTGAAGAGATGTAAGCACAAGCCATGCCACGCAACCGACACTATTCACTGTGCAGCCACACCCGCCTGCAAACCGTATTTGCGCAACTTCTCGACCAGTGTCGTGCGCTGCATCCGCAGCAGTTTCGCCGCGTGCGCCACCACACCGTCGGTGATATCCAGTGCCTGGCGTATCAGTCCCACTTCGATGTCCGCCAGGTGGTCTTTGAGATCCACACCGCCTTCAGGCAGCAACATGTCGGTATCCGGCGTGAGGCCGGAACTGGCCAATGCCGACTGCGGCGGTCCGTCCATCCACGCCAGCAGTACTCCGCCACCCACTTCGTCGGCGGACTGAGCGCCGCGATATTTTTCCGGCAGATCGCAGGCACGTACTTCGCTTTGCGGATAGAGAATCGCCAGCCGTTCGACCAGGTTGGAAAGCTCGCGCACATTGCCGGGCCACCTGTATTGGCGCAGCGCCTGCATCGCACTGTTACTGAAACGCACGCCACCGAGGCCACGTCGCGACAAGCGCTGGTTGAACTCGGTGATCAACTTGAAAAGGTCTTCCAGATGCTGATGCAGCGCCGGCATTTCCAACGGGAATACGCTCAGCCGGTAATACAAATCTTCGCGGAATCTGCCTTCGACGATGGCCCGTTCCAAATTGCGATGGGTGGCAGCGATGATCCGCACGTTACTACGCAGAGTGCGTGTGCCACCGACGCGCTCATACACACGCTCCTGCAAAACGCGCAGCAGCTTGACCTGCATTGGCAGGCTCATGTCACCGATCTCGTCCAGGAACAGCGTGCCGCCCTCGGCCAGCTCGAAACGCCCCTTGCGCGCACTGATTGCACCGGTGAAGGAACCTTTCTCGTGGCCGAACAATTCGCTCTCGAGTAGCTCGGCGGGGATCGCGCCGCAATTGACTGCAATAAACGGCTTGTCGCGACGTGGCGAACAGTCATGAATGCTGCGCGCAACCATTTCCTTGCCCGTACCGGATTCACCCAGCACCAATACATTCGAGTCGAACGGCGCAACCTGGCGGATCAGTGCATTGACCTTGCCCATGGCCACCGAATCACCCACCAGACGCTGGGTCATCGGAATCGATGCCAGCTGGCGCGCGTGCAAACTGCGAATGGCCTCCGACAAGCGCTCATAGCGCAGCGGAAATTCCAGCAACTCCATGCGACCGGCAAAGCCGGAACTGGGAGCAGCCAGGAATGCGGCATGCGGCGAATCAGCACAAACCAGTAGCAGCAGCCGATCGTTCTGCTCTTGCAGCAACGTCAGTGCCTGACGGTCTTCGTCTTCGTCAACGAAGCTGCCCAGATAGACCACGCGCCAGTCATCCGATGCCAAATCAGTGTCCTGGGATGCATCCCACCGCTGCGAGTGATAACCCAGAAATTGCAATGCCGAAACAATGCTGCTGGCGCGCGCGTCGTCGCGCTCCATCACAAGAAAATTGCCTTTATGCATGATGCAAAAGTCCATCTCCAATACCGCCGAACGAACACGGGACGATCCCAGACCGTGTTGCCCCTTCTGTGTCAGCGATCCGTCGCGACACCTGCGATAGGTTTCAGCAAGAAGGGTGCCAAAAAATTTACGGCGGCATCATCCGCGCGCGGAAGCGTGGAGCGCGACTTGATAAACATGTCGCAAGAAGTTGCACGAAAAGTGCGTGTAGACGTTTAATTTAGATCGATATTTATGAAAGTAAAAACAGGTCAAGGACGACTGTCCAAGACGCCGGATGAAAACGGTTACGTCAAAATTTTCTCGCACCGACGCCCCAATAAGTGATGACCGTCACGTTTTTAAAGTCGAGGCATCCGCGTCTTCATAATGCCGTCGCGCGGGCCTCTGCCACTTTTCGTCGGTGGTGACGAAAAACGAAACGTTCCAACCCATCTTCGACCATTTCACTCGATTCAATAAAGGCGATATAGGCCGATCCGTCGTCGAATCGGCGCTCCAGGCACCCCGGGAGTTCGAGCGGCAGAGCACGGCAGGCGTCGAAATGCAGACGAACTAATAGTTGTTCGGTCGCCGGCAACAAATCCTGGGGAACAACAATACCGAGCGCGTTGAAACGGATAACGTGCTGGCCCGGCAACTGCGTTATCGGGATCAGTAGCCGATTGACCACTTCCATCAGCACATTGATCTTGCTGTCCATGCGCAGCAATTCCTGCATCAGCGGATTATCATCCTCGCCGTTGTTCTCGGCCCGTCGCTCATCCAGCGACGCCAGTGCCCGCAGAACGTGCAGATTCCGTTCGTTGTAGCCGGCCAATGCGTCCGGTGCGTTGTCCAGCGGCTCCACGGCCATGTGCAAACTGCCTTCGTAGGCCATTCGCTGAGAGAATTCCTGCCATTTTTTGTCGTGCATCTGCCCGCTCCTGACGCTGCCAATGAACCGACCCTGCGGCTCGATCGAGAGGTCCATTCCTGCAGCGCAATTCGTGACCGATGCGCGTTCAGTGAACTCCCCGTCCGATCTTATTCAACCGGATGAGGCGATATATACGTTCAAGGCGCGATGGTTGTACTTATGCTGGCTCAATTCACGCTCCAGCGCCTCGCGTGCGACGTCCGCGCGCTTCAGGAGATGTTCGTTGTGCTGATGAAGCGTAGTCAGCAACTCCCGGCTGCGCTGGTCGTCACCGTGTTGCCTGATGCACGGCTGCCGCTCGGCCTCCAGTTCCGCGACCTGTTGCCACTGCCCATCGGCCGAGGCGGCCAGCATCTGCAGCGTGATGTCCAGCGCGCGTTGCAGCCCAGCATAGGCAGAATCGCTCATGGAGACGCCGCCAGCGTCGATGCCTGCTGATCAGCGAGAAACTTTCCGCGGATGCCCTGCCATGCTTCACGAATAGGTGCGATCAGTCGCTGACACTCATCCAGCGCAGCCAGATCGTCGTTCAGCTGTGCGAACAGCAGACGGCGGGTCACGTAGTCGTAAAGGCTGTCCAGTCGCGCCGTCAGCGCCGGCGCGACGGTGTGATCGAGGCTTGCCCGCAGTTCGGTGAGGATGGCGATGGCTTTGGAAAAGCTCTGGCCCTTGGCCGGCACATCCTGATGCAGGATATGGCCGCGCGCCTGATTGACCCGATCCACCAGACCATCGAACAACATGGCGATCAGCTGGTGGCGATCGGCCCCTTCGATACTGCCCTGGACGTCGGTCTGGCGATACAGGGCGCTTGCACTTTTCATCATGGCGCGGCCCTCACCTTAACTCTTGCTGCTGGCATTGTTCATCGCGTCCAACGACTGCGTGAGGTAGGAGCTGGTGTTATTCAGCGATGTCATCAACGTGTCCAGGTTGGTGTATTGCTTGACCAGTTGCTGTTGGTAGACCGCCATGCGCGCGGTCAATGCCGTCTGCTGCGCGCTCAGGTTGGTGACGTCGGTCGTGATGCTGCTGATCTGTGTCTGCAGCACACCGTCGCTGGCGTTGAAATTGCTGGCGACGCTGCTGAGCTGCGTCGCGATGCCCTTGGTCCCGGTGAACAGGCCCTGCACGGCAGCTGGGTTGTTGGCCAGCGCGTTACTCAACGTAGTCGAATTCAGCGAGATGCTGCCGTCGGCATTGCGCGTGATGCCCAGGCTGGCCAGGGTGCCAATGCTGTTGCCGGATACCGAGCTGCCCAGCACGTTGGAAATCTGCGTCTGAATCGCCGCCAGGGTCGGATCGCCCAACAACACACCGGCCTGACCGGTCGAGGAATTGTAGCTATTGAGCGTGGCGACGTTGCTTGCGTACTGGTTGTACGCCGTCACGAAATCGTTCACCGCCGTGCTGATCGGGGCGGTGCTTTGCGTGATATTGAGCTGAGACGTACCGGTGCCGGTGAGAGCCAAGGTGACGCCGGTCAGGGCACCGCTCACATTGTTCGAGGCGCTGGTCACCGCTATGCCGTCGACCGTCAGCTGCGCGTCGCTCGCTTCATTGCTGCCCGGCGTATTGAGCGTGGTCGCCAACGCGCTGAGACCGCTGCTGCTGTCGCTACTGGCGCTGACACTGAAACCATTGGCGACGCCCGTGCTGGTCGAGGTCAGTACCAGCTGCGATCCGTTGACGCCCACCACGACCGTGGCCGATACGCCCGGATTGTTGCTGGCATTGTTGATCGAGCTGGCGATCGAGGACAAAGTGTCCGTCGACGATACGGAAACATTGATCGATTTGCTGCCCACGCCGATCGTGAGCGTGCCGGCTCCTACCGCAGAGGCACCGGTCGAGGCCGCGCTGATGCGCTTCTGTGCGGTTGCCAGCGCCGTCACATCGATATTGTAGGAACCCGGCGTCGCGTCGGGCAGCGTGGTTGCTGTGCCCACCGCCGTGTTGGCTAGCGACGCGGTATACGTGCTGTAGGTGGTACTGGACGTCAGCTCGGACAGCGCCGCCTGCAAGCCACTCAACGAGGTACTCAGCGCCGTCAGACCGGCGATCTTATTGTTGTCCAGGTTGGTCTGATTGGTAATCTGGGCCTGCGGACCGCTCTCCTGGGCACTGACCAGCGCGGTAATGATCGAATTGACGTCCAGTCCCGAGCCCAGGCCTAGCGAACTGAGCAAGCCGGTACCGCTGATGCTGGCCGAACCGGTAGCTGTCGTGGATGTGCCGGTGGCGGCGGTCCCGGTGGTGGCGTACGACGTCGTACTGGATCCCACGCTGGAAATGCTGCTCATGAAGGGCCTCGCAAAAATGGTTCGTCCGAACACCGCGGCATCGCCGCGATCCACCAAGCCGCCGGCAAAACTTACACCTCGGGTGAAAGCTTTACCTGCCACTCGCGTGGGCTTTCTGGCGGTCGACGACCGCCGCCAGATCGCTTAAGCAAAATTCCGGCCATGGCTCCAAAGCCATGGCCGGATGAACCCATTACTGCAGCAACTTGAGGATCTGCTGTGGCACGGAGTTGGCCGTGGCCAACACCGAGATACCCGCCTGCTGCAATACCTGCGCCTGGCTTAACTGGGCAGTTTCTGCAGCAAAATCCGTATCTTGGATAGAGCTCTGCGAAGCGGTCAGGTTGGTCTGCTGAGCACTCACCGTGGCAATGGTGGACTGGAAGCGGTTCTGCACGGCGCCAAGCGTACTGGAGAAGTTACTCACCGTGGTCAGGGCCGCATCGATGCGCGAGATCAGCTGGTTGGCATCGTCCACCGTCAAAACATCGCCACCTTGCAGCGAACCCGAAGCGGTCAGTGCTTCGCCATCCGTGTAAGCCGCACCGGTCGCGGGCAGACCTGCACCGGCGGTAGCACCGAAACCCGTGGCTGCCGTGGTGAATGTGGTGAAGCCGGCTGCCGCCGAACCGGCCGAACCGGTAACCGTGGCACCGTTCACGGACAGGTTGCCCGACGAATAGAGGTTGATACCGCCGTTGGCGTTCACGGCAGCGCTGACCCCGTTGATGCCGGCGGCGTTGATGTCATCGGCCACGTCCTGCGCACTGCTTGCAGTGACATTGCCGGTGAAGGTGTACGACGTACCGTCGGCGCCGGTGATCGACAGGCCGCTCAGGCTGAGCGTGCCGCCGCTTGCACCGGCCGCCGTGACGAATGCCCCGCTGAGGTTGCCGGTGGACACTTCGGATATCTGACCGACCTGGCCAGCGGTAACGCCCTGGCCCAGCTGCACATTGATCGACTGACCGACGTTTGCACCGATCTGGAACGACAGCTGGCTGGTGGAACCATTGAGCACGTTTGTGCCGTTGAAGCTGGTCTGGTTGGCGATACGGGTGATTTCCGACAGGTACTGCTGCACGGAAGTGTTGATCGCCGCGCGGTCGGAAGCCTGATACGTACCGTTGGCGGACTGCACCGCCAGATCGCGAACAGACTGCAGGTTGGACGTGATTTGCGTCAGCGCCGAACCGGCGGTTTGCGACAGGTTGATGGCGTCGCTGGCGTTTTCGCTGGCCTGGCCTAGACCGCCGATCTGCGTCTGGAAGCGGGTGGCGATGGCAAAGCCTGCAGCATTATCCGCAGCGCTGTTGACCTTCAGACCCGAGGACAGATCTTCCGTTGCGGTGCTCAGCTGGCTCGACGACTTGGTCAGATTGTTCTGGGCTTGCAGCGACGAGATGTTGGTATTGAGTACGAGTGACATAGTGAGTCTCCTGGAACCGATAGCCGGTTTGTAAGTTGTGCTTATTCCGGCGGGGTTCTCAGAATGGTGTACCGACCGCCTCGAAAACTTTTTCGGCCATACGGGGAAATACTTGAGCGCTGGACTTGATTTTTTTATTTTCCCGGGGAAACCCGTGTTTGGAGCGGACTCAGCAGATCGCGTCTCCGCCGATATCAAGCGTTCCCGAAAGCTCGGTTAGCGGCAAGCGATGAAGACATGCCGATAGCGGCAGCCAGACGGCAAGCCTGAACTCTTTATTGCACCGCATCTATATGTTCGCGACGCTGCGCAATACGCAATATCAGCATCCCGCTACTCGCACTCCCCTCATTCGTATCTCGCGTGCCGCACCGACCCAGGTCGGATACCGAACGCATGACGCTCCCATCGGCCAGACGCTGTCGTTGGCACCAAGCTTGCTGCTGCCCCCTCATTTGGCGCCAGTGCGCCGAAGCGTCGGAATTTCGACGCGGGCGCCCGTTGCTAATCGATAAGGCGAGGAAGAAACATGCGTTGTGTATTGGCGGTCTGTGCCGTATTCAAGGACGAGGCAGCCTATTTGCGTGAATGGGTGGAATTTCACCAGTTGATGGGCGTGGAGCGTTTTTACCTCTACAACAACGGCAGCGACGATCGCTATATCGACGCCGTGCAGATGCATATCGACGCGGGCACCGTGGTGCTGCACGAGTGGCCGCGTCGCCCGGCCCAGCTCGATGCCTACGAACACTGCCTGCGCACCCACGGCGCGGAGACGGACTGGCTTGCCTTTATCGATGTGGACGAATTCCTTTTCTCGCCGAAAGCCAAGCTATTGCCCGATGTGTTGGCGCAGTACGCGGCTTATCCCGGCGTGGGCGTTAACTGGGTCATGTTCGGCTCGGCCGGGCACATGCAGAAACCAGCCGGAGGCGTGCTGGAAAACTATCTGCGGCGAGGACAGTTGGACGGCGGGCTGCACTATAAGCATCTAAAGCTCGCGGACGGCAGCTTTCGTCCGGAGAACTCGCACGTCAAAAGTATCGTGCAGCCGTCGAAGGTGATCGGCTGCGCCAACGCTCACTTCATGCGCTATGCCGACGATGCGCGCGCGGTGGACGAGAACGAACAGCCGATCGATGGTCCCTTCTCCACCAAGGTATCGGTTGATACGCTGCGCATCAACCATTACTGGAGCAAGTCGGAAGAAGAGTGCCGGCACAAATTCAGCCGCGGCTTCGCCGATGGCTCCGGCGCGCGCGACTGGAAGGAATTCCTCGCCCACGAGCAGATACTGAACACCACGCACGACGACATCGTGCTGCGAGTGGTCGCACAGCTCGCCGTGTTGCCGCCCGCGTGGCCGTTGGAAAGCTTCCAGCAAAACGACGAAGGCGTATGGCACTCGCCGTTGCGCGACCGTCCGCCGCACACGGCCATACACACCGCAGCCACACGGCTGTTCGATCTGATGCGAGACGCGTCGGATACCAGCCTGTACTCGCCCGTGCTGGCGAAAGCCATCGAAGATCGCACCAGCGCGCTGCAGCTCTCGCCGCGACGCGCCAATTTCTTGCATGCGCTCGACGGCCTCGATAAGCACACCCGCGTGCTGGAAATCGGTTGTGGCGGCGGCGCGGTCACCCAGGCTTGGATCGAGCGCGGGTGCCACGTCGATGCGATCGAATTCGCGCCACACTGGGCCCGCGTTGCCGCGGCGCGACTGCACGAACAGCCCAAGGCAAGAGTTTTCCAGGCCAGCCTGCGCGAGTTGACGTTGCGGCCCGAATACGACGTGGTGTCCATGGCATTCGGCGACGACTACGCCGAGGCGTGGCCGCGTGGCGAATCGATTGAAGAGGCGATCAAAATCGCCGCCTCGGCACTCAAACCCGATGGCTTTCTACTGCTGGCGACATCCCAGACTTCGCCAGACAGCTGGGACAGCCGCATGCCATCGCGCAACCAGATGGCAGACCTGCTGAAAAAAGCCGGCTTTTCCGGCATCGACACGCAGCTGGCTTTCCCCGATGCGCTGCTGCCTGAAGTGCTGATCGCCGAACCATTGCCCGCGCAAGCGGCCCACCTGCGCGTGGACGACCTGATTGCGCAACGCCCCTTGCTGCGCGACGGGGGCAAGCAAGCGACACGATGGGAGAGGCACGTCGAAACGGGTACGTTGGCGCAGCACGCGCCCGGCGTGATGCTGGTGGCACGCCGAGATGGCGCTGCATCGCCCCTGCGCGCCGATCGCGTGGCCCAGGTGTTCGCCGACGATCGCGTGCCGGCACTCAATACCGTCACCGACTATCTCCTGGCCGAGGAGACCATCCAAGTCGTTCCGCGTCCGATGTTGCCCGGTTCGTCATGGAGCACGACGGCATTTGAATCAATCATGGACACCCGCGTGCTGACGCCCGGTCGTTCGCTGCTGGTGAAGCTTCGCCAGGCGATCCAGGCACAACGGACCGACCGCCTGATTGCGCTGCTGCGGAAGTGGGGGGCGCTGGTTTACGCCCAGGCGGACGACGAAGAGAAGATACCGGCCGAATGGCTCGACGCCGTGCCAGCGAGCATGAACCTGCACGACTACGATAGCGTTGTTTTTCGAGGTGGCCAATGGCGCGCCCGTCAGCGTATCGAAAAGCAGATTCCGGTCTACGTGGGGCTATGGCAGATCGCCTACGAAAGCGGCATGGAGACGCTGCTCGGACTCGCGGCGCCGATCGACCGCGTGACGTGGCTGTGCAAGCGACTCTTGCTGGACGCGTCGCCGGAATGGATCGAGCACGGTCGCCATATCAACGAATCGTTCGCACGCGAAATTCACGATGCCGATTGCTGGACGCGCACGGATCGTCATTTGAAGATCGTGCCGGAGTGGCTGCTCCCGCCGCCGCCATCGGATACCTACAAGCAGTGGCAGGCGAAACTGCAGCTTGGCGACGTCGCCGTTGCGCAGGCAATAAACCGTATCGAAAAAAAGGGTGCGCCGCCAAAGATGCAGCTGCTGCTTATCGACGCGGATAACGACGCCGAGGCCGTGTTACGCAGCGTTGCCAGCCTCGATACGCAACAGTATCCGCACCGCGCGATCAGTGTCGTGTCGACCGAAGATCCTCTCGATCTGATCGAACGCGTCAACAATGCAATAGCCGCCTGCGATGCCGACTGGATACAGCTCGTCTACGCTGGCGACCTGCTGCATCCGGCTTCGCTGCTGCTGTTGGCCGAGCGCATCACCGCGATGCCATATTTGACGGCAGTCTATGTCGACGAAGACACCTGCAACAATGGCGTGTTCGAAAACCCGATCTTCAAGCCCGACTTCAATCTCGACCTGCTTCGCAGCTATCCGTATACAGGCCGATCCATAGCCTTCGGACGGCGACGTTGCATGGAGCTCGGCGGCTTGAACGAGGCCTACGGCGAACTCGGCGTTCACGATCTGCTGTTCCGCCTGATCGAAACGGACGGCCTGCACACCATCGGCCATATCGGCGAAGTGATGTATCGCGCCGCACTGCCTTACGGTCAATGGCTCGCCTCCGACGCGGTGAAGGCGTACAGCGCCGAGATCGTTTCCAGTCATCTGCAGCGGATGAATATCGCGCATACGATAGAGGCGGGCGTACTTCCCGGCTTCAATCGCGTGCTCTACCAACATGCGCGTCAGCCGCTGGTCTCCATCATCATTCCCACGAAAGACCAGCTGCCGATGCTGAATGGCCTGATCGATAGCCTGTTGTCCAAGACGAGCTATCTCAACTACGAGTTGCTGATCGTGGACAACAGCAGCGAGGAGCCTGCGGCGTGCGCCTATCTGGATGGCATCGAACGCCTCAATAGCAACCAGCTGCGCATACTGCGCTATCCGCACCCATTCAACTATTCGGCGATCAACAACTTTGCTGCGGCACAGGCGCGCGGCGAATACCTGATCCTGCTCAATAACGACACGGCGGTGCTGCATGACGACTGGATCGAGGCGCTGCTCAATCACGCACAGCGACCGGAGGTCGGCATCGTGGGCGCCAAGCTGCACTATCCGGATGGACGGATTCAGCACGGCGGCGTAATACTCGGACTGCGCGGACCGGCCGATCACCCGTTCATCGGTTCGCCGATGGAAAATGACGGCTACATGCATCGCCTTCGCGTCGACCAGAATTACACCGCGGTCACCGCGGCTTGCCTGATGATCCGCAAATCCGTCTACAGCGAAGTCGGCGGTCTGGACGAACGCAACTTCAGAGTGTCCTACAACGACGTCGACCTGTGCCTGAAGGTGCACGCGGCTGGCTATCTGACCGTCTGGACGCCTTATGCGCGGCTCATGCATGTCGGCAGCGTCAGCCAGACCAAGGTCGACAAGACGGCGCAGGAAACAAAGCTGAAACGTTTCCAGGGCGAACAAAGCGCGATGTATCGCAAGTGGCTGCCGCAGCTGGCACGCGACCCAGCCTACAGCATCAACTTCAGCATCGATGGCAGCGGGTTTGAATTGAATCCCGATCACGGCAATGCTTGGCAACCGTTCGCCAATCCATTGCTGCCGCGTTTGTTTTGCGTCGCTGCGGATGCACACGGATGCGGTCACTACCGTGTTCGGCAACCGTTCGCATCGATGCAACGCGACGGACTCGTCGAAGGCATGATTGCCGGCTTGCATCTATCGCCGGTGGCGATGGAACGTTTCCAACCCACGTCGCTCGTACTACAGCGGCAAGTGACCGAACAACAGATCAGCCTGCTCGAAAGCTATCGCGACTTTTCCCGCGCGTTCAAAGTATACGAACTGGACGACTACATCCAGCAAATACCGGTGAAGAGTCCGTTCCACAGCGTGATGCCCAAGGACATCGTCAAATCGCTGCGGCGCGCGCTAGCGACGGTTGATCGCTTCGTCGTCTCCACCGAGAGGCTGGCCGAACAGTTCCACGGGTTCCATTCCGACATTCGCCTGGTAGAAAACCGTCTGCCGGTCGACTGGTGGAGCGGGCTGAAAAACCAGCGTCGCGTCGGTCGCAAGCCCCGCGTCGGCTGGGGTGGTGGCGCAAGCCATCGCGGCGATCTGGAATTGATCGCCGACGTCGTTCGCGATCTGGCCGACGAAGTGGAGTGGGTGTTTCTCGGCATGTGCCCCGACAAGCTGCGCCCCTACGTGCATGAATTTCATGTAGGCGTGCCTATCGAGGAATACCCGCGCAAGCTCGCCTCGCTCAATCTCGATCTTGCCTTGGCGCCGCTGGAAGACAACCTGTTCAACGAGTGCAAGAGCAACTTGCGCCTGCTTGAATACGGCGCCTGCGGTTTTCCGGTGATCTGCACCGATATCGTCTGCTATCGGAATGATTTGCCGGTGACGCGCGTCAAGAATCGCTACAAGGAGTGGGTCTCGGCCATTCGTATGCATCTGGCCGACCTCGATGCCACTGCCGAAGCGGGCGATGCGCTGCGCGATACGGTGCAAAGGCATTGGATGTTGAAGGGGGATATGCTGATCGATTGGCGAAATGCCTGGTTGCCGAATTAAGCAGGATAGGCATCCTCTAAGGCTTTACTCATTTGGCGGCAGCCCCTGGGTTGTCGCCAGAATGCCGCCTGCGCCACGCAACGTTCTGCTTTTTACTTCTAAAGCGCGGCGCCAACCGTTGCACCATCATCGTCCGCGGGCCGCGCATCGGCACCGAGCGGAATAAAGACAACGCCAGTGAATGAACGCATCAACTCTGAATGTAGTTAAACAGACTCAATCCCTGCACCTTGGCGAACACCTGTTGCGAAGCCTGTAATGCCGTCGACTGCAACGAAAGATTGCTGATCGCCGTCGCCATATCCACGTTCTGCACATCCGACAATGCGCTCTGATAGGTCACGCTCAAATCCGAATAGCTCGACTGCTGCTGCTGCAGGGTATCGATACGGCTTCCCACCGATACCTGCGTATTGGAAACGCTGGTCATCGCCTGGTTCAGCGATTCGAGTTGCCGGTTGAGGGTATTGTTCAGTGACGTCGAGTTGGCGTTACCGCTTTGCAGCGCGGTGATCATGTTGTTGAGCGTGGTGAACACGTTTTGCGTGTTCTGGGCCGTATCGGCATTCACGCTGACCGTGTCGCCGGCGGCGGGGGAGCCGCTCATCGTCACCGACAAGCCGTCGAACGTGATGCTGCCGCCGTCCTGGTACGTGCCGGTGATGGGATTGCCATTGGCATCGTTGACCGGATTGCCGTTGGCGTCGGTCACCGCGTAGGTACCGTTGGCGCCAAAAGTGATGGTGTCGTTGACCGGACCCGATGCATTCGCAGCGGTCCATGCGGTGGTGTCGGTGACACTGTTGGCGCCCACGACAAGCGTGCCGGTATTGCCGCTGCCGGCGCTGGCCACGAAAGAGCCGTTGCCGGCAGGTATGTCCATGAACACCGAACTGCCCGGATCGGAATTGGCCACCTGCAGGCCCTGCCCGATCGCCGTGAGCGACTGCTGATTATTGCCGGCGTAGGTCACCGATCCGGAGCTGCTCTGCACGAATGGCGTAGCGGTGGTGCTAGTGCCGGCAAAGAGAGGTGAACCGTTGCCGTCGGTGGTGTTGGCCAACTGCACCAGCTGATCGCGCAGCTGCGTCAGCTGCGTCGCCATGTTGCTCAGGTCGCTGGAGGACAAGGAGCTATTGATGGCGCTCAGACCGATGTCGTTGGCGCTGTTGAGCAAATTGGTCACTGAGCTGAGTGCCGACGTTTCGGTCGACAAACGCGTGTTGGCGGCGGTGATGTTGTTGGTATAACCGGTGTTTTCGGCCAGTACGTGATTGAGGCTGACCACCTGCGCCGCACCGGTAGGATCGTCGGACGGCACGCTGATGCGCAAGCCCGTGCTCACCTGATTCTGCGTGTTGGACAGCTCGCCCTCCTGGTTGAGCATCGTCGTCACGGATTGCTGGTACATCCAGCTGGTTGAGATGCGCATCATGACTAGCCGTCCTGTATCGCGGTGATCAGACTGGTGAATAGTTGCTGCGCGGTCGAGATCACCTGCGCCGACGCTTGATAGGCCTGCTGGAACTGCACCAGATTCGCCGCCTCCTGATTGAGGTTGACGCCGGCAAGACTCTGCTGGCTGCTTTCGGCCTGGTTGTAGAGGCTGGTCTGCGTGGTGAGGGCTGCCGTCGCCTGGCTGCCGGCCGTGCCCACCTGTGCGGTGAGATTGGCGTAGCTGCCGATGACCGAAGTCGTGCCGCCGTCGAGAACCTTGCTATTGGACAGTGCGGCCAGCGACAGCGCATTGCTGTTGTCATTGAGCCCGTTGGTATTGGCAGCGATGGCGAATTTATCGCCGCTGGCAGGCGCGCCGCTCAAGCTGAGGCTCCAGCCGTCGGCGGTAATCGGCTGACCGGCGGTGTAGGTACCGGTTGTGGTGTTACCGCTGCCATCGGTCACCGTATAAGCGCCGCCCGCACCGAACGTGACCGTTGCGCCCGCGAGCAAGTTGCTGTTCGTCGCGTCGCTGACGCCGATGGAACTGACTTCGCCGGTACCGGTGTTGGCGGTGGCCGCCGTGGCGGTCAGAGCAGCAGCGGCCGCGATACCGCTGGGATCGGTCATTGTCACGGCGAGACTGGTGGCGGCATTGCGCGTGGGTTCGATCTCGTAGCTATCGCCCGTCTGTGCGGTGCCGGACACGCTGAAGGTTAGGCCATTAGCGGACAGCGTTCCGTCGGCATTCGCCGTTAGCGCCACGCTCTGGCCAGCGGTCGTACTGAGGCTCCAGCCGTTCGTGCCGGTGCCGCTGCCGGTGTAACTGAGGATATAGTCAGAGCTGGTGGTCTGGGAGACATCACTGACAGATGCCGTCACCGTCGCCGCCGTAGCGGAGTTCTTGCTCGAGGGCAGCACGGCCGGCGAACTCACGCTGAAAATCGGCTGGCCCTGCTTGCCGTTGAGATCCAGCCCCTGTGCCTGCTGTGCATTGACGCTGGTCGCGAGCGCGAGCGCCGACTGACCGAGCTGATTCTGCGCCGGCTCCAACACGGTATTGCGGTAGCTGATCAACGCACCCAGAGAGCCGCCGCTGAGTTGGGCCGTTACATCGTTACCCGAACTGTCGAAAACGTCTGTACTGGTCGGATCGTACTGATTGGCACCGGAAGACAGATTGTAGGACTGATTGCCGCTGACCAGCGTGCCGCCCGCGGAGGTGTAGACGCTTACCGTACCATTGGATTCGGTCACCGCCGATACACCGGTGAGGCCGGACAGCTGCTGCACCAATTGGTCGCGCTGATCGAGCAAAGTATTCGGATTGCCGCCAAGGCTGGCCTGGCCAATCTGGCCGTTGAGCTGGGCAATCTGCGAGGTAAGCGTGTTGATGCTGGTGACGGTGCCGCCGATCTGCGCGTTGACCTGGCTCGATTGCTGGCTCAACTGTTGGCCGAGTGTATTGTACGTCGCCGTCAGCGAGGATGCAGTGCCCAATGCGGCCTGCCGCGTCGACGCCAGGCTGGGCGAATTGGCGACGCTGCTGAAGCCACTGTAGAAATTGTCCAGCGACGTTTGCAGATTGCCGCTGCTGCTGAAAGAGCTGTTGAGCGTGCCGGTGAGATTGCTCATCGTGGTCGCGCTCTGCAGGCTGGAGTTGCTGCTCCACAAGGCGCTGGTCAGATATTGGCTGTACGCGCGCTGCACGGCCGCAACGTTGACGCCGCTACCGACCGTGTAGCGGCCCGTATTCTGCGTAACGCTCTCAACCTGCATCACGCTCTCCTCGCTGTAGCCCGAGGTGCTGGCATTGGCGATGTTGTTGCTCACGGTACTCAGTGCGACTTGCGCCGCATTCAATCCCGATATCCCAATATTGAGCATGCTAGACATGAAGCGATCCTTGGGTATCTTGTATGGGGTGTGCCAACCTCGTGAGCTGTGCTCAGGGTGTCGGCACCGCTGTCACTTTCTTGAGCGCATCCAGCGCCTGACGCATCATCGAGCTGTTGGCGATCGTCGCCACTTTCCCGGCGTAATTCGGATCGGTGGCATAACCGCCCTGGATAAGCGCCTGTGCGTAGCCGAGTACGTCGTCGCCGTGGCCGCGCGCCTGCGCATAGCGCGGGTCGCCGATGATCAGGTCGGCGAAGTCGGCCAGCGAGTCGGCGGTGGAACGATAAGCGCGGAACTGCGCTTGCTTGCGCACGGCAATGCCGCCTTCGTATTCCACCGTCGGCACGTTCACGCGCGAACCACCCCAGCTGCCGCCGGCCTTGATACCGAACAGGTTGAAGCTGCTCGTGCCATCCGGATGCGTTGGCATGTGCTTGCCCCATTGCGTTTCGAGCGCCGCCTGCGCCAGCACCGTGCGCAGCGACAGGCCAAGTTCTTTCGCAACCACGCTGGCCTGCGGCGCGAGCTGACGTACAAATTCCTCGGCATCGGCCGGCAGCCACGCGGCGATGGCGTGGCCAGCCGAGCGCGTAGCGTCCTCGATGCGATGCAGACGATCGCGCCAACCGTCCGCCATGCCGGTGGCATGCGGGTTGGTCGCGTTGGCGCCGGTCGTTTCCTGTGGGCTGTCGTGCTTGCCGAGCTGACGCATCAACATGTCGGCGATACCCAGCCCCTTGCCGTGCTGCGAAAGATTCAACGACAGCTGCTGATCGAACATGTCGCGCCATTGATCGCCTGCCTGGCTATCAAACTCCGGGTCGCCGAAGCTGGCATCGCGCATCGACTTCAGCATCATTTCGGTGAACATCGATTCGAATTGCTTGGCGACCGCCGGCAAGGTCGAGCCGCTGTCGGTCTCTGCCTGATGACGCAGCGCGCTAAACCCGGACAGATCCGTCCAGGTGCTAAGGCTCTGCGAAGCGGCGTCGCCGACGATGGCCATTCAGATCACCACCAAGTCCGCATGCAGTGCGCCAGCCTGCTTCAGCGCCTCCAGAATCGAAATCAGATCCGTCGGCGTGGCGCCGACCTGATTCACGGCGCGTACGATGGAATCCAGGCTCACGCCGGGCCCGAACTTGAACATGTGACCGCCGTCCTGGTTGATCGACACATTGCTGTTGGGCACTACGGTGGTCTGTCCTTTACTAAAAGGCGCCGGCTGGCTGACCTGCGGCTGTTCGCTGATCGTGACCTGGATCGAACCGTGCGCGACAGCCGCCGCCGTGACGCGCACATCCGAACCGATCACCACCGTGCCGGTACGCGAGTTGACGACGACGCGCGCTGGCGCATCGCCCGTCTGCACATCGAGCGACTCGATGGCGCCGAGCCACGCGACTTTTTCGCTCGGGTCGACCGGACCCCGTACCGACACCGAACCGCCATCGAGCGCGCGCGCCGTGCCACCGCCATAGAGCCGATTGATGGCGTCGGCGATATGACCGGCCGTCGTGTAGTCGGCGGTATCGAGGTTCAGCACCAGATCGCCGCCGCCGCTGAATGAAGACGACACGGCGCGCTCGACCGAGGCGCCGTTTGGAATGCGGCCGCTGGCGGAAATGTTGATCTGCACGCTGGAACCGCTTTTACCCGTTGCGCTGACGCCACCGACCACGACGCTGCCCTGCGCCACCGCATAGACATTGCCGTCTGCGCCGCGCAGCGGCGACATCAGCAGCTCGCCGCCGCGAATGCTCTTGGCATTGCCGATCGAGGCAACCGTCACATCGATGACTTCACCGGGCTTGGCGAAAGGCGGAAGCTCGGCGGTAATCGTTACGGCGGCCGTGTTTTTCAGCTGCGGTTGCGTCCCCGTGGCCGGCACCGACACGCCGAACTGCTTGAGCATGTTTTCCAGGCTTTGCGTGGTGAACGGCGCCTGCGTGGTCTGATCGCCGGTGCCGTCCAGACCCACCACCAGGCCATAGCCGACCAGCTGATTGCTGCGCACGCCGGCAACCTGCACGAGATCGCGAATCTTGTCCGCACTCGCCGTCGGCGCAAAACCCACCGCGGTGACGATCACGGCAACGATGCCAACGATCGAGAGAGGTTTGCGCGATCGCGTATTCATCAGAAGGGCATCCACTTGGAGTTGAAGAACTTCGCCAGCCAGCCTTGCGTATTGGCGCTATCAAGCGTGCCGCGACCGGCATAAGTGATGTGCGCGTCGGCCACGCGTGTGGAGTCGACCGAGTTGTCCTGGCCGATATCCTGCGCGCGCACGATGCCGGAAATCCGGATCAGCTCCTGACCCTGATTGATGGTCAGCCACTTCTCTCCGCGTACCAACAAGTTGCTGTTGGAAAGACGCTGCGCCACCGTGACGGTGAGCTGACCATTCAACTGATTGCTCTGCGTGCTGCTGCCCGCGCCGTCGAAGCTGTTGGCGGTCGTGAGCGCCGAGTTCGCGGCGGCACCGCCGCCGACGCTGAGTGAATGACCGAGAATTTCCGGAGCAGCCGCGTTGACCTTGTCGCTCTTGCTGGTGGTGGTTTCGGATTTCTTGCTCGCCTGCATCGCTTCGACCAGGTTGATGGTCAGGATGTCACCGATGCGATGCGCCCGCGCATCGTTGAACAACTCCATGTTCTGCATGTCGTGATAGATCGAGCCATTGGCCTGGGGCTGCACCGCCGGCTCGACCGGAGCGGTCGCCGCCCACTCGGCATCCTCCTGCTTCTGGCGATCTTGCACGGCGGCGCAACCGGCAAGCGCGACCCATAACAGTGAGACCACTACAGTACGCATGGCGAAGGAAAGGGATGAGGAACGAGCGGCCATAGCGCAAGGCCACGGACTCGCGGCACTTGATCGGGATCGTGTCCGCGCTGCTCGCCGTTCGCCGGTTGATAAGTCGGCGGCACTCGTTGACTGCACCGCCATAGCATGCTTTTTCATCACGTCCCCGCGATCAGGTCTTGTTGATGACGAACTGCAACATGTCGTCCACGGCGCTGATCGATTTGGAATTCATCTCGTAGGTGCGCTGGGCTTCGATCATGTTGACCATTTCGGCCACCACGTTGGTATTGGACGATTCGAGCGAACCCTGTGCCACCGTGCCCATGCCGTTGACGCCTGGCTGGCCGGTTTGGGCGGTGCCGCTCGATTCGGTTTCGAGGTAAAGGTTCTGCCCCATGGCCTGCAGGCCGGCCGGGTTGACGAAGTTGGCCAACTGCAACACACCGAGCGTCGTCGGCGCGGTCGAGCCGTTGCTGGTGGCGCTGACGGTGCCGTCGGTACCGATGGTGACGCTGTTGACGTTGGCCGGCAGCGTAATCGCAGGCACCATCGGATAACCGTCTGCGGTGACGATCTGGCCGGTGGCATCTTCATGCAGCGAACCGTCTCGCGTGTAGGCGACCGTGCCGTCGGGCAGGCTCACTTGCAGAAAACCGTTGCCCTGGATCGCCACGTCCAGCGAGTTGCCGGTCTGCGTGACCGCGCCCTGGGTAAACAGTTTTTCGCTGCCGACGACCTTTACGCCGGTGCCGAGCAACAAGCCCGACGGCGACTGCGTCTGCTCGGTGGTCTGGCCGCCGGGCTGCCCTTCGTTCTGGTACATCAGATCCTGAAACGAGGCACGCGAGGTTTTGAAGCCGGTCGTGCTCGCGTTCGCCAGGTTGTTGGAAATGACGTCCATCTGCGTCTGCTGCGCATCCAGCCCGGTCTTGGCAATCCACAGTGAGGAAAACATCGCTTACTCCAAGTTCATGAAGATTGTCGTGCCGACTTAGTTGGTCTGCAGCAGTTTGGTGCTGTCGTCCGCATCGTCTTCGGCGGTCTTGATCGAGCGCACCTGCATTTCGTACTGGCGCGACAGAGAAATCATTTTCACCAGCTCGGACGATGTATTGACGTTGCTGGCTTCCAGCGCACCGGAGGTCACCGTCACGGTGCTGTCGGCATCGGCCTGGCTGCCATCGTTGTTACGCATCAGGCCATCGGCGCCTTCGGTCATCTGCGAGGGATCGGGATTGACCAACTTCAGCTGACCTACCGCGGCAATCGTGTCGGGGCTTTGACCCATCGGCACCGTGGAGATCGTGCCGTCGCTGCCGACGCTGATGCTGGAGCTGTCCGGAATCGTGATCGGACCTGCCGAACCCATCACCGGGTTGCCACGACTATCGGTGAGGCTGCCGTCGGCACCGATCTGCAAATTGCCGGCGCGCGTATAGGCCTCGCTGCCGTCGGCCGCCTGCACCGCAATCCAGCCCGGACCGTTCACGGCGACGTCGAGCGGCCGACCGGTGCTCTGGATCGAACCCTGCGAGTTGTCTTCACCGACGCCCTGCGCCACGGCATTGATGCGGGTATTCGCACCTTGTCCGAGTACGGGGAGGCTTTGAAACGCGCTGAGCTCGCCTTTGAAACCGACGGTGGATGCGTTGGCCAGATTGTGGCTGACGGCATCCTGCGCACGCATCGTCTGCGTGGCACCGGTCATGGCAATGTAAACGGAACGATCCATGGCAGGCGATTAGCGGTCGACTGCCTGGAACAGCGTCTGCGACAACGAATTGACCGTGCCGAGCATCTGCGAATTGGCCTCGTAGTTCTGCTGTGCCTGAATCATGTCGACCAGCTGGGCCGTGGTGTCGGAAGTATTGGAGGTTTCCAGCTCGCCTTGTTCGATGTTGCCGAACTGACCGGTGGCAGCCGAACCCAAGATCGGCGATCCGGACGTCGTGGTCGCCACCCAGCTCGTATTGCCGACCTGGCTGAGGCCCTGCAGATCGGAGAAGTTGGCTACCGCGACCTGACCCAGCTGCGTGGTCTGGTTATTGGAGTAATACGCCGTGACGATACCGCTATTGTCGATCTGTACGTTTGACAGAATGCCGGCCTCGTAGCCGTTCTGCGCGACCGTACCGGTGGAATAAGCCGTACCGAACTGGGTGGTGCCGGCGAGGTTGACCGACATCGTGGTGGGGAATGTCGCACCATTGGTCGGCTGGGTCGGCGTGAAGACCAGTGAGCCATTGGCCGGCGTGGTCAGCGTGCCGGAGGTATTGAACGCCAGCGCCTGCGTGCCGGCACTCTGTCCGTCGATATAAAGACTGGCGTTCCACGTGTTGTTGCCGGTCTTGGCATAGTAGATCGTCGCCGCGTGCGAGCCGCCCTGCGAGTCGTACACGGTCAGCGCGGTGGAGTTGTTGTAGCTGTTCGCATCGGTCGGACTGATGGGGGTGTCGACCGGCACCGTGGCGCCGGACGGCAGATTGGAGTTGACCGTGATCGTACTTGTCGGTGTCGCCGCGCTTTGCGCCGTATTCAACTGCAGGTTGGTCAGCGTACTGGTGTTGAAACCGCCCGCGCCATTGGGCGGATAAACCTGCAGGTTGGCGCCCTCCGCCGTGGTGACGTAACCATTGGCGTTTTCCTGGAACGCGCCGTTGCGCGTGTACTGGTTGCCGCTGCCGTTGTTGACGACGAAGAACCCGTTGCCACTGATCGCCAGATCAAGGCTGCCGTTGGTGGTTTCCAGATCGCCCTGCGAAAACTGCTGCGCCACGTCGGTGAGTTCCGCGCCGCTGCCAACCGCCGTCGAACTGAGGTTAAGGCCGGTGACGGCGTAGACCTCGGCGAATTCAGCACGCGATCCCTTGAAGCCTACCGTGCCTGCGTTGGCGATGTTATTGGAAATGACGTTCAACTCGGACTGGGCCGCGTTGATGCCACTAAGCGCCTGATTGAGAGCCATGCTGTATCCCCTTGTGCCTGATAAAGGTGAATGTGTTTCGTTGCTTGAAGTGCAACGATCAGTTGATCTGGGCGACCTGGCTTAGCGGCACACCGCCGACACCCGCCACTTGCAAATAAGTGCCCGTGCTGGAGCCGCCATAGCCGACCCCGGTTACGGAGCCAGCGGCGTAAGTGCTGAGCGCGGCGCTGTTGCCGCCGTTGTTGGCGCTGATGCTGTACGTACCGCTCGCGACGGTCTGGCCGTTATTGTTCGTACCATCCCAACTGAACGCCGACAGGCCGGCCTGCTGCGTGCCTAGATCGAGCGTCTTGATGGTATTGCCGCTGGAATCTTTGATCGACACCACGACATCGCCCGCCGTCGGCACATTCACGCCGCCACTGACAGCGCTACCGCTGTAAGCCAGTGCGTCAGAGGGCACGAGCACCTGGCGTCCAACCAGATTGGCCGAGCTCAGCACCTGCGAAGTCTGGATGCCGCTGCTGACATTGCTGCTCAAACTCTGCAGATTGGTGTCGATATCCTGCTGGGTGGAAAGCTGACTGAACTGCGCCAGCTCCGACGCAAACTGCGAGTTGTCCATCGGCTGCGTCGGATCCTGCGACTGCAGCTGTGTGGTCATCAACTTTAGAAAATCAGCCTGCGTCATCGTCGAACCCGTCGGCGTACTGGTGACGGTGCTGCCGGTGAGGCTCAGGCCTGAGGCCGAGTACGAGTAACTGCTGGTTGAACTGCCGAGTATGGCGGACACGGGATACTCCTTCGGATTAGCTGCCGAGACCAATGGTCTTGATCATCAGCTGCTTGGTGGTATTCATGACTTCGACGTTGTTCTGGTACGAACGCGATGCGGAGATCATGTTCACCAGTTCATCGACCGGATTGACGTTGCTGCCGTACACATAGCCGCTCTCGTCGGCCATCGGATTGCCCGGCTCGTAGTGCGATTCCACCGGTTGCTGGCTTTCGGTCACGCCAACCATGCGAACGCCGTTGGTGCCTTCGCCGCTGTCCTGCGACATACCGCCTGGCTCGGCCGTGCCGGTCGGCGCGAACAAAAGCTCTTTCGCGCGGTACGCCGAGTCAGGGCTGTTGCTGACGCTGTCGGCGTTGGCCAGGTTGCTGGCGACGGTGTTGAGGCGCAGCGACTGCGCAGCCATGCCGGAACCGGCGGTATCGAAAATCTTCATGAGCGACATCAGCTGGTACCTCCGGTGATGGCCAGGCGCAGCGTCTGAATGGTCGCGTTGATGAAGCTCAGACTGGCCTGATAATGGACGGTGTTCGAGGCGAATGCGGATTGTTCGACCTGGGCATCGACGGTGTTGCCATCCATGCTCGGCTGCATCGGTACGCGATACTTGAGGTCGTCGGTGCTGGTACTGGTCGCATCGATCTGCCCTGCCGTCGGCGTGCTCATCGCAAGCTGACTGGATTCGCCACCGACCTGCTGCAGCGCGGCGCGAAAATCCACGTCGCGCGCCTGATAGCCGGGCGTGTCCGCATTGGCCAGATTGGAGGCAATGACTTCGGATCGACGCTGCCAGAGGGCGAGCGCCGGGGCATTCAGTCCAAACACGCTGTCAGTGGTGATGGTCATGGGCAAACTCCCTACGGCAATGTCCGCCTGAGAGTCGAGAGCAAATTGCATGCCACCACAGCGCAACGCGACAGATTGCGGATTCAAGGCTGATAAAACGCGCTCAGCCGGGCGCCTCACCCCATTGGGTGACGTTATATCGGCGTCTCAGGACGAAATCCCGACGCGGCTAGACCTGAAAAACCGACGTCAATTTGTTGACGTTGGCAATAGTTCCAATACGGTCTGGGCAAGCAAATCCGGCTGAAATTTCGCAATGAACCGATCCGCACCTACTTCACGCACGATCGATTCGTTGAACACGCCACTCAACGAGCTGTGCAACACCACTTTGATCCGACGCAATGCGGGGGACTCGCGAATCGCACGCGTCAGCGCATAGCCGTCCATGCATGGCATCTCGATATCCGAGACCACCAGATTCACCCCTCCCTCGGCCGGCCCGTTGGCCAGCTCGAGTAGGCGATCAAGCCCCTCGCGACCGTTCTTTGCCACGACGCAATCGATGTGCATCTGTTTGAAAACGCTCACCAGGCGCTGACGCGCCACGAGTGAATCGTCCACTACCAGTATCCGGCGCGGGTTTATCGCCTGCTGCTCGGCGGCCTGTTGCAAACGCGTGGATACCTCGACCGCCGAGCCATCGATACTGACCAGCACCTGTTCCACATCGATAACCGCCATCAGCTGGCCATCGATACGCGTCACCGCGCTAACCCGGCTGCCGAAACCCAGCGCACCGGACGGCGCTTCCAGTGATTCGCCCGTGCAATGCACGATGCGCTGGAAATCGGCCACCAGGAAACCCTGCACCGAGCGACTGAATTCGGTCACCACGAGATGGGCTGAATCCATCGCGGTCAACGGTGGATAGCCCATCGCCGCGCCAAGATCGATCACCGGGATTGTCTTGCCTCGATAGTCACAACTGCCGGCGAGCAAGGCGTGTACACCGGGCATGCGTTCCAGCGGTGGCTTGCGCAACACCTCACGCACCTTGAACACATTGATACCGAACAGCTGGGCATCGCCGAGACGAAACAGCAACATCGCCACCCGATTGTGTCCGGCCAGCCGAGTGTGGCTTTCCACGCTTTCCAACAAGGGTGCAGCGGCCATGCTTGTTCCTCGATACGGTAGCCACTGCAAGCGCGACTCATTGCATGGTATCGGCCACGTCACGCACGGACTTGAGCGCATCGATCGCGCCCATCAATGACCAGACCTCGGTATCCAAAGGTATCGGCGCATGCCGTCGATCATGGTGATGTCGATCCTGATGCCCCGATGTCGATTCGCCATCCTTTTGGCGATGGCATGTGCCTTGCTTGCTCAAGTTTATGCACTTCCAGACGATCTCTGGGTGACGACCTTTAGGAATTGCCTTGCTTATGAGCCTGATCCGCAGCCAGCATCTGGCCGCCCTGACGCAAGCTGCACTCGCCGGAAACGAGGCGCAGCTCGCCGCACTGAGCCACCAGCATCCCGCCGCCGCCAACGCGCTGGCGCCGCTGCTGGCGCGACTGGCGCCGCGTCCGCCGGCCTCCGTCGCGCTGCAATCGCTGGAGCAGCAGAGCCTGGTATTGACCCACGCGCAGGCACTCAATCGCGAACAGGCCTCGCTGGAGCAATCCGCGGGCGAATGCCGCGATGGCGTCGGCCGCTTGACGGATGGCAGTGCCGGGATCTCGACTGCCTTGCAGCAGGTGCAGAGCAGTCTCGATGCGGCCAGCGTGGCCGGCGAGCAGAGTCAGGCCACCGTAAGCGAATTGAACGGCCAGTTACGCCTGCTGCGCAGCGCATTGTCCGCAATGAACCACAACCAGGGCCATCTGGCCAAGCAGGTTGCCCAGATTCGCGCCCTGACCACCAGCGTGCAGGAGATCGCCCATCAGACCAATCTGGTGGCACTGAATGCCGCGATCGAAGCGGCGCGCGCCGGCGAAGCAGGTCGCGGCTTCGCGGTAGTCGCCGACGAGGTCAAGCAACTGGCCGAAAAAACGGCGCTGGCCACAGCCGAAATCGAAACCGTGACCGGCTCCATCGGCGAATTCTCGCTGCACATGGACGGTGACGTGCAGCTGGGACTGCAGCGGCTCGAACGCGCGCAGAGCAGCATCGGCATCGCGGAAGCCTCGTTGAATCAGGGCCACGACGCGTTACAAGGTACCGGCGGACGATTGCGCACGCTGCGCGAGAATCAAGACGGCCTGCAGGTACGCGCCACCACTATTCAAGCGTCGCTCGGCGCACTGCAACGCCGCGCCAACGAGGCGCGACGCCATGGCGAAGGGCTCAATCGCGCGGCCGTGCTGGCGCATCGGCTGTGCCTGAGCTGGCTGGAGAGCGAGAGCGGCAATGACATCGCCAGCCTCAGCCTGACCATACGTGAATCCGTGCAGGGTCTGCGCCACGGCATGGAGCTGGCGCTACAGGAACCGACCGCGCTGGACCGTCGCTGGTTCGATACGGATGCACTTCAGCGCAGCCTGGATCGACTCGCGGCACGCCACGATGGTCATCCGACCAGCCAGACCTTGCGTGAATCCGCCGCGCGCCTACATGAGCAAGGCAATGCCTTTCTCGAACTACTGGGCAGCGGCCAGCTCGATCAGGCGGCGCAGATGTCTGGCAAATTCGAAAGCGCGCGCGAGGCCATCAACGCCCAGCTCGCCACCATGCTGGCCGACAATCACCCATGAAGCGGCCAACGCTCATCGCCTTGTTGCTGGCTCCTGCTATGGCAACGAGCTTTTCGGCAAACGCGTCGGATATCGCGACCGATGTGCGCGCCGTCGCGGAACAGACAGTGCGCACGCAATACGCCCAAGCCGGTGGGCGGGTGGTGATCGTGCCGGAACAGCTCAACTCGCGCCTGCGTCTCGCTGCCTGTCCGCAAGCCTTGCAGGCGCGCCTGCCCGCGGGCCAGCAGCTCAGTTCGCGCGTCGCCGTATCCGTGAGCTGCCCCACCAGCGCAGGCTGGACGATCCGGGTCCCGATCCAGCTGCAGATCTATCGCCAGGTGCTTGTCACTACGCGCCCGCTGGCCCGCGGCGACAGCGTCGGGCTAGGCGATGTGCATAGCGAGGAGCGCGACATCACGCGACTTGGCTACGGCTACGTCGACAACTTGGATCAGGTCGCCGGCCGTTCGCTGGCGCGGCCCTTGAGCCCGGGCACCGTGCTCCAGCCGGGCCAGCTCAATGGACGTGAGATGGTGCGGGCCGGCGATCAGGTCGAACTGATCGCTCAGCTCGATGGCATCGAAGTGCGCACCACCGGTCAAGCCCTGGACGGCGGCGACACCGGGACGCGCCTGCGTGTACGTAATGGGCATTCGGGGCAGATCGTGCCCGGCATCGTGCTGGCAGCGGGCGAAGTGAAGGCATTACCTTGACGTCTGATTAAAAGCATACTTAAGCAGCAGTGGTGACCTTAAAGTTTCAGATGGACATGCCGATAAGCCCACTACAGGGGCTCAACGCACAAGAGAATCCTAGGACCTATGAACACGACCATTTCGCCCAACGGATTGCCTGCGCTACCGCAGACAAAGACCAACCAAGGCAGCGCCGGCAGTCAGACCAGCACGACCAGCGCCAGCGGTTCGGCTTCGCCGCAGGCCGACGACAGCGTCAAGCTGACCGACTCGGCGCGCGCGCTGCATCAGGCCAGCAGCGTGAATGCGCAAAGCCCGGTGGATACGGCCAAAGTCGAGCAGATCCGCAAGTCGCTCGCCGACGGCAATTATCGCGTCGACGCCAGCAATATCGCCGATCGTCTCACCTCGATCGAAAGCCAGATCAACGGCACGTCATGATCGCGCCGTTGCAGGCCGAACTCGACGACGCACTGCGCGCCATCGTGGACGACATGAGTGCGGCCACGACGCAGCTGATCCTCGTTCTGGACGAGGAGCGCGAAGCGCTCAACCGTGCCGACGCCAATGCACTCAACCGCGCCGGCGAGGCCAAACAGATGCTGATGCGCCGACTCGAGCAGCTCGATGCCGAGCGGCTGCACATGAGTTCTTCCTCGGCACACGCCACGCAAGCGGCTCAACCGGCTTGGAGCGAGCTGCTCAAGACGTTGACCAATTGCAGGGACAAGAATCAACGCAACGGCGCGCTGGTCGGCCAGCGGCTTTCCCAGGTACGCCGGGCACTTTCCGTGTTGACGGGAAATGACAATGAAAGCAGCGTCTACAGTCACAGCGGAATGCTTCAGGCCGGACATCGTTCCCTGCCTCTGGCCGAAGCCTGATTGATAAAGCGCTGTTTTGATAAGCGCCGTTTCAGTCGTGCGATGGCGGCGCCTTTTGTTCTCTGCGATCACCTGCAACGGCGACGCACTTGCCCGATCCTGACGAAAGATCAATGAGCTCAACTTTAGCCAGAACCATGTCCAGTCACGACGACACCGGCGCGCTGATCCCCGATCTGCCCTTGCCGATCGTGCGCAGCCCCATGCTGGATAGCCGCGGTCAACTGGTTGCCTACGAGTTGCTGTTCCATCGCGACGAACTGGGACCGGATGCCGAAGCGACGCTGATGCGGCGCCTGCTCGCCACCATCACCGATGGCGTGATGACTCGGCTGGTGCGTGGCAATCGCGCTTTCCTTCGTTTGTCGCGCGATCTGCTGATGGAGCAGACCGATGTGCTGGCGCACCATCCACGTCTGGGCATCATCGTCGACCCGACCAGCATCAGCGACGCAGCATTGGTGCCACGCCTGCAGCAACTTGCCCAGCGCGGTTGCGCACTGCTGCTGGACCTGAGCGAGCTGGATGCCAACACTGACGAACCTTACGGCAATCTGGAACCGCTGCTGGCCATGGCCACCCACGTGCGACTGGATGCCGGCGCGCTCGATGCACGCACGCTGGCGATGCGCAGCACGGAACTCCATGCGCGCGGGCTGGACGTGATTGCCGGCTTCGTGGATGACTACGAAATCTACAGTCGCTGCCAGCATCTGCCCGTGCAGGCCATACAGGGGCGTTACCTGCTTCTGCCCGAACAATTCGAGGTGCCGGTCCTCACTGCCAGTCGGGTGAGTCTGCTGCGGTTGATGAATGCGCTGCAGGAAAACAATCCCGGCCCGGTGGAGCTTGGCGAGATCATCCGTGACGATGCGGTGCTGAGCTACAAGCTTCTCGGCTGCGTCAACTCAGCTTATTTTGCGTTACCGCGACAGCTCAAATCCATCCAGCAGGCGGCGATCTTTTTCGGCGTGGCGCGCATGCGCAACTGGATCTACACCATGATGCTGGGTGGCATGGACGATCGGCCGCCCGAACTGCTGCGCGCCGCGTTGATCCGCGCCCATATGTGCGAAAAGCTGGCGCAGGACATGCCTGTAAAATATCAGGACATGGCATTCATGGCCGGACTGCTGTCGCTGCTGGACACGCTGATGTGTGCACCGATGGAGTTTGTATTGAGCCATCTGCCACTCGCGCCCGAAATCCACGAGGCGCTGGTGGAAGATCGCGGCCCTTTTGCTGCCCCGCTGCGGCAGATCTACATCTGGGAAGCGGGTGAGCTTGGTGCCACCGACGTGCAGCCGCAGGACATCGAACGGATGTCGGCGATTTATCTCGAATCGACCGAATGGGCTGATCAGGTTTACAACTTCGCCAACCGGCAAGCCTACTGATAATTCGGCAATCGCCCGATACCTTGTGAGGATTGGCGCGCCAGCACGGCGATGAACGATCGGTCACGCATCGATCCGCTCAATGGATTTTTCTATCCGGTGGCCCGAAGCTGCGCCGCAGATCCTGTCGGGCACGATCGACCAGCAACACTGGCAGACCATCGACACGATCCTTGGTCAGCGGTGTGGCGCGCTCCACTCGGTGATTTTCGGCCAGCAGCTGAACCATCGCCAGCTGATCGCCGGCCAGCAGCGCCTTGCCAAGCACCGTGATCGGCGGCTTGCTGCGTGCATCCATGCGCTCGCGCAAGGCGTCAATGACGTTGGGTGGCAACTCCCAGTGTTGTGCCGCTCGCAATGTCAGGTGATTCCCCATCTTCGCGATGCTGGTCAGAAAGCTCCTGCTGAAGACACCAATCGTCGGCCATACCTCCTGATCGAGCACGCGGATCATCGCGCCGACACCGGCATTGCAGACGATGCCGGCCAAGTACGCTTCGAACGGATCACTCTGGCCTTTGGCCAGAAACATGCCAGCGTGCGCGCACTGCTCGGCGTGATCCCACAAACGCTGCCCGGCAGCATGACCAAGCATGCCGGCGCTGCCCTGCAAGATCGGCTTCATCACATGCTGCGTCACCATCCTGCGCAGACCGTCATGGCCGAGCAGCACCACGGCATGCTGCAAACTCGCGATCGGCTTGAGCGTGCGGTAATGCGCACTCTTGGTCACGCGCATGACTTCACCGACGAGCACGGGATCGCGACCGATCAAGCGGGCTACCTTGGTGCCGTCAGCCTCATCACTCTTGAGCAGACGCAAAAGCTGCGGCAGTATCGCTGGCAGACGCGGCAAGCTGCCAATATCGAAGCGATCGGCACCGCACACTTCATCGAGTCGCTTGAGCATGGCCACTTCAGGCAGACGCATGTCGACGACAGTCGAGTCAGGCATGCCAAGCACCAGGCGATAAAAGCGGTCTTCGATTTCGGTACTGTCGAGCACCGGAACATCCTGGATCGTCGACAGATCGGTAGCGGACGCGAAAGCGCCGACTGTTGTGATAGCCGCGACTGATCCAGCCACTGGCACATCACGCATAAACCATCGCTTCCAGATTTTCCCCATGTCTTCTCACGCTCCGCCGCCGGCTTTTTCTCAATCCCGACGGCGCGTCACGTCTCTCCACAGCAGCGGGATACCGCCGCAATGATCGTTTACTCGCCGCCTTGACCGTGTCAGGTCAGGGATGTGTCGACAGACTGTCTTGTTCAACGGCCGAGGCTGCGAATACTTGAGATCGTCAGGTGATTCACCCTGCGCGCGAACAGCCCAAAAATTCGCACCATGCAGCAGGCAACCTCCTAGTCTGTTGCGACAATGATATCCCGGTATCTGGATGCAGCTCTCTGGATGCTGCCAGCACTCGCCAAAGATAGACGGCTTCGAAGAGGGCTCACTGTCCAAAAGGTGAAATCACGGCGACATGGACCGACCGCATTCCACCGTTTGGAATGGTTCTTTCCGCAATTGGCCATTTTGGTCCCCATACTGGATTCAGTGACGCGCGCATAGTTCGCTGCAAGGCAATCCTTTCGTGAGTTCAGCTGGGCTTGGCGGTGCTGACAACGGGTGGCGAGTGGGGATCGAATCGGCCCAAACCGTCCTCACTTCAACCCGCCTGAAGTGAATCACTATTGGAAACGGGGCTGGCGTCGTTACGTGCCGTTCGGGAAAGGTATCGCACCGGCCACGAAGACGCCGCCAATGCGAAATGATTCGCACGCTGAAACAGTGGCGTTGCTCCGATTGGAAATCGCCGTTGGGGTCATCACGAGATCGTCGAGGGGTGTTAAAGATGTCGATTCGTCAAAGAAAACTTGCCGTTTGTCTGCGCGGCATCCTGGGCAACAGTGTCGCGTTTTCGCTGCTGCTGAGCGCAGGCGCGATGGCGCAGACGCAGCCCGCTCCCGACGCACCAACCCCAGTGAAAGCGGCGAAGGTAACGCCCAGCACAGCCGCGACGGACGACAAGGCGGCAACCAATCTTGGCAACGTTACGGTGACCGCGCAGAGCCGTACACAGGCAGTGCAGGACGTGCCGATTGCCATGCAGATCGTGACTCAGGCACAGATCGATACACTCGCCGCGACCGATCTTTCCAAAATGAACGGTTACATTCCCGGCCTGTTTGTCGATGGCTCGCAGCCGACCCAACCTGTTTACACGCTGCGCGGCATCAGTGTCACGGATTTTGGTATCGGTACGGATTCCCCTATCGGCATTTACGAAGACGGGGTCTACACCGGCAAGACCGGCGGTGCGCTACTCACCTTCGACGATATTGAGCGCGTCGAAGTGCTGAAGGGACCCCAAGGCACGCTGTTCGGACGCAATAGTGCGGCGGGTGCCATTTCCGTGGTGACCGTTGCCCCGGAAGATGACTGGGAAGAACAGGCGCACGTGCGTCTGGGAGACTACGGCACACGTTATATCGACGCCGTGTTGAATGCCCCGATCACGCCTGACGCCGCTTATCGCTTCAGTTTTGTCGACAACCAAAGTGACGGCTGGTTGCGCGATGCAGCGACGGGCCAGCACTACAACAAGAATGACGACTGGGGTATGCGCAACCAACTGCGCTGGAACTTCCCCGGAGATACCGTGGTACGAGTCGCCTGGGAGCACGAACATTTGAACCAGCCGGCGCGCCCGGCGATCGGGCTGGTCCCTGTTCCGTCTGCTCCGGAAGTGCTGCCGTTTCCGGCCAATCCGCAAACCTATCTGAACCCCATTACGGCGCCGGTTTACAACGACGTCGCCAACAGTAATGAAAAGCGTAACTTCGATGGCGTGACGCTGTCTGTCGACCATCCATTCTCGTTCGGTGATCTGAGTTCGATCACAGCTTATCGGCATTTTTCCACGTCGAATCTTGAGGACAGCGACGGCACCAACCAGCCGTACCTTTATCTTGCCACCGACAATATCGAGCAGAACACCAGTTGGTCGCAGGAATTCAAGTTGTCCGGCAAGAACGATCTGCTCGACTGGGTCGCGGGCACGAGCTACTACCATGACAATGCACGGCAAGACAATCAGATCGATGTGCTCACGAACAGCATCGATACGATTTTGAACAATACCGGGGTCGCACCGGGCGGCCTGTATGGACCCATAAGCAGCGCACTTGCCTCGGCAGGGTTAGGGTCGCTGTCGTTGCTCAATGACCCGTGGCAGGAAGACATGTTCAATCATGCGCGCTCGCAGGCCTATGCCTTGTATGGCGACCTGATCTGGCATTTGACCGATCGTCTGGATTTGACGACGGGCCTGCGCTTCACCCGCGACGAAAAGGCGTTCAGCTGGTACAACCCCGAACGCGTCGCACCGCAGCTCGATGCCACCCTGGCCAAGCTGCAGGCGCTCGGCATCTTCAATATCCCCGGTGTGCCACCGATCCAGACCTTTCAGCAGAACATCGAGTTCAACAGCCCGGCGGCAACGAGTGCGCCATACAACGTCAGTCGCAGTTGGAACGACTTCAGTCCGCGCGTCGTGCTCGATTACAAATGGACTCCCAACGTGATGCTGTACGGCTCCGTAGCCAAGGGCTACGAGGCCGGCGGCTTCAATGCGGAAGAGGTAGGCTCGGTGTACCAGCCGGAAGAAGTCTGGAACTACGAATTCGGCATCAAGAGCTACTTTCCGGAATATCGGCTGCTGTTCGATGCGTCGACGTACTACTACCGCTACTCCAACCTGCAATCGCTCAGCCTGATTTCCAATGGCGACGGCGCGTTACCGATATACGAAGTCACCACCAGTGACCAGGTGGCAAAAGGAGTCGATCTCGAGGCACATTGGCAAGCGACAACAGCGTTGCGACTGAACCTTACTGCCAGCTATATCAATGCGACCTACCAACACTACGTGGATCCGGAAGGCGGCAGTCTTGCAGGACAGCCCGTCGGTGAACCGCTGTGGACGATTGCCGCGGGCATGGAATACGTTTGGCACAATGTCG